>Ga0315912_10000087_pt1 | contig 232170 bp, 199 predicted proteins | sample VfabasoilMG_FD_204469 | JGI IMG/M metagenome (GOLD analysis project Ga0315912, IMG submission 204469) | Garden soil microbial communities collected in Santa Monica, California, United States - V. faba soil | ecosystem: Environmental > Terrestrial > Soil > Garden | place: USA: California...
GTGGGCACGGGCGGGAGCGTGACCGGTGTCGGCCGCGTGCTCCGCGCGAAGCTCGGCGGCAAGGTCACCGTGGTGGCGGTCGAGCCCGCGCAGAGTGCCGTCTTGAGCGGCAAGTCGGCCGGGATGCACGGAATCCAGGGCCTCGGCGCCGGTTTCGTGCCCGAGATCCTTGATCGCAAGGTCATCGATCGCGTCATCGAGGTGTCGGACGTCGCGGCCGAGCGCATGGCGCGGAGGCTTGCGCGCGAGGAGGGGCTGCTCGTCGGACCGTCCTCGGGTGCCAACGTCCACGTCGCCTGCGAAGTGGCGGCCGGCCTCGGTGCGGGCGCCGTCGTCACAATCCTGTGCGACTCCGGCGAGCGCTACCTCTTCTAGTCGCCGCGCTTCTCGCCTCACTGTAACGCCGCCTCCAGCGCAGGCGCATTGCGCCGGCGCTCTAGGGAAAGGCGTGGAGCGGAGCCTATGGCTCCCGCGTCATGCTTACGAAGCTGCTCCGCGGTGCCGCTCTTGGGGAAGACAGTTTCCGCTCGGGTGCGTGCTGCGCTAAGCTTGGGAATGGTGAGCTATGGTGCGAGCTCGCTTGCACTAGGAGCCAGGATGAGAAGATTGACGCTTATTGGTGGTGCCACGTTGGGCGTGGCGATGATGGTCGGGGCCTGCTCCGGTGAGGCGGAGGTCGTCAAGCCGGGAACCGGTGGCAGCGGTGGCAAGGGCGGTAGCGCCGGCTCCAGCGCCAGCGGTGGCAAGGCGGGCGCTGCAACGGGTGGCTCGTCGGCGACGGGCGGCAGCGGCGGGAATAGCGGCGGATCAGGAGGAAAGGGAGGGTCCTCGGGTGGTGCCGCCGGCGAAGGCGGCGATGCCGGCGAAATCGGCGCGGGCGGAATGGAAGCCTGCGCGACCGAGATGCAGGAGGCGAAGCTGACGCCGGCGAACCTGCTCTTCGTGTTCGACAAGAGCGGGAGCATGGAGTGCAACCCACCGGAAGGCGACCCCGTACTCGGCGCCATGTGCGAGAACTTCCCGCGCAAGGAGGACCCGACCCTCGATTCGAAGTGGGAGGTCACGCGTGATGCCCTGGCGGTTGCGCTCGATACCCTCTCGATGCAGGCGAACATCAGCGCCGGCCTTTCGCTCTTCCCGAAGGGCACGGCGTCGAACTCATGCGTCGTGGAGGAGGAGCCTGAGGTTCTGGTGGCCACGCTCGACGCCGCGCAGCGGGGCGAAATGCAAACGGTGCTCGATGCCGTCGTTCCTGGCGGTTTGACCCCGATCGCCGGTGCGACGATCCTCAGCTACTCCCACCTTTCGAAGGCGATCCGCGCGCGCGAGCTGGAAGGGAACACCTTCGTCGTGCTGCTGACGGACGGCGCCGAAACCTGCGCGGACTCCTATCTGACCCAGCTCGTCGAGGAGGACGTGCCGAACGCGCGCCTCTTCAACATCCGAACGTTCGTGATCGGAGCACCCGGAAGCGAAGGCGCGCGCCGGCTTTTGTCGCGTATCGCGTTCGAAGGCGGCACCGCGTCCAGCGCGGCGTGCGATCACGACAATGCTCAGGCGGACGTTGGCGACTGCCACCTCGACATGACGACCAGCACGGATTTCGCCGCCGATTTGAACGACGCGCTCCTCGCGATCAGCCGGACCAAGTCGCTCACCTGCGAGTTCAACGTGCCGACGAACCCCTCCGGCGGCGGCGTGAACCTGGACGAGGTGAACGTGACGTTCCGTCCCGGTGGTGGCGGCGACCCGGAGAACATCCTGAACGATCCGGACGACGCCTGCGCGGATGCCGACGGCTGGCAGTACAGCCCCGATCGCACCAAGATCATCCTCTGCGGTCCAAGCTGTGATCGCGTTCAGGCGGACCCCGAGGGACAGGTGAGCATCGTGCTCGGCTGCCCGACGATCAAGGACGTGACTTGATGTCGCGGGGACGACCCTTTTCGAGCAAGGGCATGATGGCCGCGTTCGCGCTCGGCGCGGTCTACGCCTGTTCGGGCAACCCCGAGGTGGTCCAACCCGGTGGCGGTGTGACGGGGGGCAGAAATGGCAAGGGGGGCAGCGGTGGCTCGAGCGCGAGCGGCGGTACAGTCAGCGGTGGTACGTCGTCCGGCGGGACCATCGGCGTCACCGGCGGGACGGCCGGCAAGTCCGGGAGTACCGGTGGCAAGGGTGGAACGGGGGGTGGCACCGGCGGTACGTCGTCGGGTGGTGACGCCGGCGACGATGGCAGCGCCGCGTTCGGCGGATTTCCCGACATCGACTTCACGTACGACGCCGGGCTGATGGGTCAGGGCGGCGCCTGCGACCAGGTGACCGGCAAGGCCGATCTCGTGAAGAAGCCGATGGACATCATCATCTCCATCGACAACTCGGGCAGCATGGCGGGCGAGATCGAAGCCGTCGTCGACAACATCAACGTGGACTTCGCAGGCATCATCGAGGCAAGCGGCATCGACTACCGCGTCATCATGGTGTCCCGCTACGGCGAGCTCAACTACTCGCCGGACCCGACGAACTACTCCGTCTGCATCGGGCCCCCGCTCGGCAACGCCGCGTGTCCGGACCCGGACACCACGGCGCCGGCGCTCGTCAACACCGCGCGGTTCTTCCACCACAGCACCGATATCGGCAGCAACAACATGTGGTGCCGCGTGCTCGATGCCTACGACAGCCCGGACGAGATCCCGAACCAGCGGAACGGTTGGACTGATCTCGCCCCCAACGGCTTTCAGGATTGGCTCCGGCCGGAAGCATTCAAGGTGTTCATCGGCATCACCGACGACGATCCGACCACCTCCGGCAGCCAGGGCTGCGCCAACACCGCTTTCAACAGCACGCTCGCGGGCGCTCAGGCGTTCGACCAGGCGCTGCGGACGCTCGCCCCCACGCAATTCGGCGCGTACGACCCGGGCGCTCCCGACACCGGGCGCAACTACCGCTGGTACAGCATCGTCGGCATGTCGGCGAAGGCCGCCCCCGACACCACCGTTCCCTACGAGCCCACCGAGCCCGTCGTGAACACCGTCTGCACCAACGGCGGCGGTGACCGCGACGGCGTTGCGGACGGTGAAGGCTACCAACAATTGTCGATCATGACGGGTGGCCTCCGCTATTCGAACTGTCTGAACGACGACTTCGACGCCATCTTCAACGCCATCGCCGAGGGCGTGATCGAGGGTGCCCAGGCGTCGTGCGAATACGACGTGCCAATCCCCACGAACGGTATCGTCGACTTCGACCAGACGACCGTTGCCTACCACCCCGCGGGCAACGCCGCCCAGGCCGTCAATCTCGATCGAGCTGCCACCGACGTCGATTGCGGCGCCGATCCGGGTTTCTACTTCAACTCCGACAACACCAAGATCTTCCTCTGCCCCTCGACCTGCACCACGGTGCAGGCCGACCCTGCGGCTCAGGTTTCGATCAACTTCGGCTGTCTAGGGTCCTGATGGCTTACGGCGCTCGGCTTCGAAGTTGGCTACCGGCTCTCTCCGTGCTCGGTGCGGGCTACGCTTGCTCCGGAAACCCGGAAGTCATTATTCCGAGGAACATCGGCACCGGTGGAAGTGCCGCTGAGTCGAGTGGCGGCAAGGGTGGGTCCCTCACCGGCGGCAAGGGCGGCAGCGGTGGCAGTGGCGGCACGCTCAACCCGACCGGCGGGACCGCCGGGAAGAGCGGCAGCGGTGGCAAAGGTGGCAAGGGTGGGTCGACCGGAGGCAGCGGTGGCACGTCCTCGGGCGGCGACGCCGGTGACCCGGGGAGCGGCGCTTTCGGCGGCTTTCCCGACATCGACTTCGACTACGACGCCGGGCTCACGGGTCAGGGCGGCGCTTGCGAACAGGTGACCGGCAAGGCGGATCTGGTCAAGAAGCCGATGGACGTGATCATCGCCATCGACAACTCGCAGAGCATGCAGGGCGAGATCCAGGCGGTCCAGGCGCGCATCAACTCCGACTTCGCGAGCATCATCGGGGCGAGCGGCATCGACTACCGCGTGATCATGGTGTCGCGCTACGGCAACGTGTACGACAACAACTACGACGGCGGGTCGGCGAGTGACTCGGCGTACTCGATCTGCATCAGCGGACCGCTGAGCACGACCAATTGCCCGAACAACCAGAGCGACGGCACTCCGCTCATCGCGCACAACCCGCCTCGTTTCTATCACTACAGCGCCGACATCGGGAGCAACAACCTCTGGTGCCGGATGCTCGGGTCGTATGACGTGACCGATCCGTTCCCTGCCGATCCGCGCAGCACGGGTGACCAGAACGGCACGCCGTGGGTGCCGATCGCGACGGGCGGCTGGGGTCAGTACCTGCGGGCGGAGGCCTACAAGGTCATCATCGGCATCACCGACGACAGTCCGTCGGGCAGCGGCAACGGCGGTTGCGCGAACATGCGCGGGAGCGGTCTCAACGGCACCAGCGACCAGGCGGGCGCCGACGCGTTCGACACCGTGCTCCGGACGCTCGCCCCGACTCAGTTCGGCGCCGTCGGTGGCACGCGAAACTACACCTACTACAGCATCCTCGGCTTCGCCGGGAACGACCCCGTGAACCCGACGCCGCTCACCCCGACGGACGCGGTGGTGACCAACTGCTGCACCGCGGGCGGAGGGTCGACGGCGACCTGTCCAGGCAACTCGGGAGCCCCCGGCGACGGCGCCAACAACGGCGCGGGCTACCAGTACCTCAGCATCATGACCGGAGGCCTCCGCTACCCGTCTTGTTACAACTCCAACTTCGACGCGATCTTCAACGCCATCGCCCAGGGCGTGATCGAAGGCGCGTCGGCGTCGTGCGAGTACGACGTGCCGATCCCGCAGAACGGGATCGTCGATTTCGACCAGACCACCGTGACGTACAGGCCGGGCGGCAACGCGGCCGCCGGGGTGCCGCTCACACGCGCCGCGACCGATGCGGACTGCAGCGGCTCGCCGGGTTTCTACTTCAACTCGACGTTCGACAAGATCTTCCTCTGCCCGAGCACCTGCACGACGGTGCAGGCCGATCCGGCCGCCGAGGTCGGGATCGATTTCGGCTGCCTCGGCTCCTGACGAGCGGCAGGCGGCGGAGCGGCAGGCGGCGGGGGCGACAACGGCTATTGTCCGCGAAAGGTCGGCTTTCGCTTTTCCTTGAACGCGAGGATCCCCTCGCGAAGGTCAGCGCTGGCGAGCAGTTCCGTCTGTCCCTTCGCTTCGCGTGCGAGGGCCTCGTCGAGCGTGCCGCCGAGGCCCTGGCGAGTCGCGTGCTTGATCCGTTCGAGTGCGAGCGGAGGGCCTTCGGCTAGCCGCCGCGCCAGACGGACGGCTTCGTCGACCAGCGTTGCGGCTGGTACGACGCGATTGGCGAGCCCGAGTTCGAGCGCGCGCGGTGCCTCGACCTTGTCGCCGAGCAGAAGCAGTTCGAGCGCGCGCCCGGGCCCGACCAGGCGCGCCAGGTGAAATGTCCCGCCGCCGTCCGGCATCAGCCCGATGCCGACGAACTTCTCCTGCAGGTACGCGCTCTCCGAGAGGAGCCTGAGATCGCAGGCAAGCGCTAGATCGGCGCCGAAACCGACCGCCGCTCCGTCGACCGCCGCAATCACCGGTTGCGGCGCGTTGGCGATCGCGCGGATCGCGGCCTGAAACGGGGCGAGCCGCCGCCCGAGGCCTGCGCCGGATTCGAGCTCCGCGAAGGCCTCCTTGAGATCGGCACCGGAACAGAACGACCCGCCATTGCCGGTGAGCACGATGGCGCGCACCGCCGGATCCTTCGCCGCGCGTTCGAGTTCGGAGGAGAGCGCTCCCACCAGCTCGGCGTCGAGCGCGTTGAGCGAATCCGGCCGGTTGAGACGGATCAGCGCAACCGGGCCGTCGCGTTCCGCGATCAGGGAGCGAGCCGTCATGCCGGTCGACCGTAGCAGGACTTCTGCGCGACGCGGGCGGGATTGGGCATTGTCCTTGGCGCTCCGGATCGCGCTGTGCCAAGACTCTGCCCGAACTCCCATGGGCCGCCCCTTCGACCTCCCGAGCTCACCCCCGATCGCCGAGCAGCAGGGCTCGCTCTACGTCGCTCTCGTCGCGATCATGCGCCGGCTTCTCGCTCCCGACGGTTGCCCGTGGGACCGCGAGCAGGACTACGCCTCGCTCCGTCGCTACGTGCTCGAGGAAGCGTGTGAGGTCATCGATGCCATCGATGCCGGCGACATGCAGGGGCTCAAGGAGGAGCTCGGTGACCTGGCGCTGCAGGTCGTTTTTCTGGGGGAGCTCGCCCGGCGCGAGGGCCACTTCGGGCCGGACGACGTGATCGCGGGCATCGTCGAAAAGCTGGTTCGCCGGCATCCCCACGTGTTCGCCGCGGAGAAGGCGGACACGGCCGAAGAAGTGCTCACCAACTGGGAACTGATCAAGGCGGCGGAAAAAGCGGAGCGCGGCGTGCTCGACGGCGTCCCCCGCGCGCTGCCGGCGTTGCAACGCGCCGAGCGGATCGGGGACAAGGTAAGCCGCGTCGGTTTCGACTGGCCGGACGGTCACGGATCGCGCGAGAAGGTGAACGAAGAGCTGAAGGAGCTCGACCAGGCGATCGCCGAGGGAAAAAAGGCGCGGATCGAGGCGGAGTTCGGCGATCTGTTGTTTGCGCTCGTGAACCTCGCCCGTCACGAGGGGATCGATCCGGAAGCCGCACTCCGTGGCACGGCCGACCGTTTTGCGCGCCGGTTTGCGCATGTGGAGCGCCGAGTGAAGGAGGTCCACGGCGGGTGGCCTCGGGGCGCCGACGGCAGGGCAGGGGCCGGGATCGCGCTCGACGTTCTCGACGGCTACTGGAACGAAGCCAAACAGGGCGAGTCGTGAGCACCGAGCCGTCACCCGTCTCGCGGCTACCCGAAGAGTGGCAGCGGGAACTCGAGCAATTAGGCGAGCCCAAATACCGCGCGCTCCAGATCTTTCACTGGATCCATCGCCGTGGCGTCTTCGATCCGGAGAAAATGACCAATATCCCGGCGCAGCTTCGGGAAAAATTGCGCGCGGACGGGCTCACGGCTCCGGTCGACGTGCTCGACGTGCGCCGGGCACCGGACGGCACACGAAAGCTCGTGCTGGGGCTCACGGGGGGAGCACGCGTCGAGTGCGTGCTGATCCCGATGACGCCGCTCGCCGATTCGGACGCGGACGTGGCGGCGGTGGAGAGCGACGACGACGAGGGCGAAACTGCCGCCGGCACTCGGGTCACGCTCTGCGTGTCGACGCAGTTCGGCTGCGCGATGGGCTGCGTGTTCTGCGCGAGCGGACAGGCGGGCCTCGGGCGCGGCCTCGACCCGAGTGAGGTGGTGGCGCAAGTGATCGTTGCCAAGAGCCTGCTCGATCCGGGTGAGGAGCTGAAGAACCTGGTGTTCATGGGGATGGGCGAGCCGCTCCACCATTACGACTCGACCGCGCGCGCGCTCAGGCTGCTCACCCACCCCGAGGGCGGCGGCATGAGCCCGCGGCGCATCACCGTGAGCACGGTCGGACTCGTGCCCGGCCTCAAGCGATTGGGAGCGGACTTTGGCGGTAAGATCGGTCTCGCGGTGTCGCTGCACGCTCCCGACGACGCGACGCGCGAGCGCATCGTGCCGATGAACCGGCGCTACCCGCTTTCGGAGCTGATGCGCGCGTTACATGAGTACCCGTTGCCGAAGCGACGGCGCATCACGATCGAGTACACGCTGATCGACGGCGTGAACGACACCCGCGAGCATGCGGACAAACTCTGTCGCTTGCTCCGTGATCTCCCGGTGAAGGTGAATCTGATCCCGATGAACCCGATCGCGAAGTCGGAGCTCACCGCGTCGCCTCCGGCACGCGTGGCCGATTTTCAGGAACGGGTCTCGAGCGCCGGCTACTCCTGCTTCGTCCGCACTCGCCGCGGCGACGCGGTCGATGCCGCCTGCGGTCAGCTCGCCCTGTCACCCGAGCTCATCGCGCTCGGCCGTCCCGCGCGGGGGCTCTCCTGACGCTTCCGTTTCGGAAACTCTTGGTGGCGAACCGCGGCGAGATCGCCTGCCGCGTCCTCCGCACGGCGGAGCGGCTCGGGGTGCCCACGGTGGCGGTGTTCTCCGATGCCGACGTGGGTTCACCGCACGTGGCACTCGCGGACGAGGCGATCAGGATCGGTCCGGCACCGGTCAAAGAGAGCTACCTCGCCGTGGATGCGCTCGTCGCCGCCATCCACGACACCGGAGCCGACGCGGTGCATCCCGGTTACGGGTTGCTCAGCGAGAGTGCATCATTTGCCGAGGCGGTGGCCGCCGCAGGCGCCGTCTTCGTCGGTCCTTCGCCGTCCGCGCTGCGTGCGCTCGGCGACAAGATAGCCGCACGAAAGGCGGCGCGCGCGGTCGGGCTCGAGCCACCTCCCGGTAGCGATGGACCGATCGATCCGGCCGATCGCGATGCGCTCCACGCCGAAGCAGCGCGCATCGGGTTTCCCGTATTGATCAAGGCTGCCGCCGGAGGCGGCGGCATCGGAATGCAGGTGGCGACGACCGAGGCCGAGCTCGAGAGTGCGGCGCGCACGGCGGCCGATCGGGGCCGAGCCGCATTCCTCGACGCCCGCGTCTACCTCGAGCGCTACCTCGAGCGTCCGCGGCACATCGAGCTTCAGCTGATCCGTGACGCTCACGGTGGTGCCGCCGCACTCGGTGAACGCGAGTGCAGCGTCCAACGGCGGCACCAGAAGGTGATCGAGGAAAGCCCGTCACCGGCCGCTTTTCTGCAAGGTGACGCGGGAGCCGCACGGCGCCGGGAGCTTTCGGCGCGCGCGCTCGCGCTCTTTTCGCATGTGGACTACCGGGGTGTCGGAACGGTCGAATTCGTCGCCGACGCATCGGGCAAACTCTACTTTCTCGAGGTGAACGCGCGGCTCCAGGTCGAACACCCGGTGACGGAGCTCGTGACTGGTCTCGATCTCGTGGAGCTCCAGCTTCAGGTCGCGGCGGGTAAGCCCCTGGAACCTGCGCTCGCCGACCTCACGCCGAAGGGACACGCCGTCGAGATGAGGCTCTACGCCGAGGACCCTGCCAGGGGCTTCTTGCCTCAACCCGGAAAGCTCGCCCGCTTGCGTTTTCCGCTGGATCAGCCGGGTGTCCGCATCGACGCCGGCTATGAAGAGGGCGGCGACGTGACGCCCCACTACGACCCTTTGATCGCCAAGATCATCGGTCACGGGCCCACGCGGGCGGAGGCCATCGCACGACTCGCCGGGGCGCTCGCCGGAACCGAGATCGAGCTCGTGGGTCCGCGCGGTCCGCGCGCGACCAACCTCGACTGCGTCCAGCTCGTTCTCTCGAGCGAGGCCTTCGCTCGTGGCGAGTACGACACCGGTATTTTACCACGATTGATGGCGAAAGGGCAGCCGGAACCAGCCGGTTGAGGGCTCCCGTGGCAGAGCCTCTGGATCCCTTCGCTCTCGCGCGCGCATGGATTCGGGACGACCCCGATCCCGAAACGCGAGCGGAGCTCAACGCGCTCGTTCGCGGCGGCGATCGCGACGCCGTCGCCGCGCGGATGGCGGGTCCGCTCCGGTTCGGCACCGCAGGCCTGCGGGCACCCGATGGCGCGGGCAGCGCGCGCATGAACCGCGCGACCGTGATCCGGGCCACCCGCGGCCTCGGCGAGTTCCTCGTTGCCACGCGAAGCGGCGCACGCTCCTTGCCCGTCATCGTCGGTCACGATGCACGCACGACGAGCCCTGCACTCGCGCGCGAGGTCGTGGCCGTGCTGGCCGGGCTCGCGATTCCGGTGCGGTTTTTCGACGAACCGGTGCCGACCCCGCTCGTGGCGTACGCGGCTCGTGCGCTCGGTGCGACGGCGGCGGTGGTGGTCACGGCGAGTCACAATCCCCGTGAGGACAACGGCTACAAAGTCTACCTGGACGACGGCATTCAGCTCGTGGAGCCGGCGGATGCGGCTATCGAGCGCGCGATCACCGCCGTGGGTCCGGCAGTCGCCGTTCCGCGATTCGACGTGGGTGCGGTCGCTGCCGGGGGTAACGAAACCGTTGCGCCGCTCGCGGTCGCGCCCCTGTTCGAGCGCTACCTCACCGAGACGTTCGGTTGCCTGGGTATCGGCGTGCCGAGCGCCGAAACCCTGCGCATCGCCTACACACCTCTTCACGGTGTCGGGCTTCGCTTCGCGCGTGAGGCGCTCGCTCGAGCTGGTTTCAGCGACCTTCGCGTCGTCCCCGAGCAGGCGGAACCCGACGGGGCGTTTCCGACCACGCCATTTCCGAACCCCGAAGAGCCCGGTACGCTTGCGCTGGCACTCGCCCTTGCGGAGCGCGAGAACGCCGATCTGCTTCTCGCGAACGACCCGGACGCGGATCGTCTGGCCGCCGCCGTTCCCACGCCGAGCGGACGGTGGGTGCCGCTGAGCGGGAACCAGCTCGGCGTCCTCCTGTGCGACGCCTCGCTCGACGGGTTCAGTGGACCCGGGCGGCCGCTCGTCCTTTCGAGCGTGGTGACGAGCCCGATGGTCGAAGCCGTGGCGCGTGCGCGGGGAGCGCACTTCGAGCGGACGCTCACTGGTTTCAAGTGGATCTGGACCGCCGCGCAGGCGCTCGAGGCGGCGGGCGGAGTTCGCTTTGCGTACGGTTGCGAGGAGGCTCTCGGGTACTCGGTGACGCCGGCGGTGCGCGACAAGGACGGCCTGTCCGCGGCGGTCCTCGCGGCGCGATACGCCAGCCGATGCCGGGTCCGCGGTGAGACGTTGCTCGATCGGTGGCACGCGCTCTGCCGTCAGCACGGCGTCTGGGTCAGCGCGCAGCACTCCGTACCGCTCGGCGGTGGGTCTCTCTCGGCGGTCGGGAGAGCGCTCGACCGCCTCGCCGGCGCGCCCCCGGCGACGCTGGGCGGGCGCAGCGTCGTGGGAGTGACGGACTACCGGACCGGCGGGCACGCGCGCCCGCGCTGGCTAGCGGACGCCCCGCTCGTCGAACTCGCGCTCGACGGCGGTCGAGTGCTCGTCCGGCCGAGCGGCACCGAGCCGAAGCTCAAGGTCTACGTCGACCTTTCGTCGTCGATCGGCGCGCTTGGTTCGGTCGGAGTGCTCGAAGACAGCTTGCGAAACGACGCAGGCGCTGCCGCGCGGGACCTCGTGACAGCACTGGGGCCCCTGGGTGAAGATGGACGCTCGACCGGAGGAGCCTGACGGATGCGAACGATCGTGAGTGCGTTGTTTGCCTGCCTGGTGGCCCTGAGGGCTGCCCCTGCCCAAGCCCAGCTGGGCACTCAAGGAGACGCGATCCTGAGCGCCGAGCGCCTTTTCGGGGTGCGCGGGGAAAAGCGCCACGAGGATCGCCCGGCACCGAACGTCGACTGGGAGTACTCGCAGCTGGGGATCGGCATCGGTTTCGCCGTCGATGAGCTCGTGCCGTACAACATTCCCCGACTCGCCTTCGACTACGCGGTGATCAACAAGCTCACCGTGGGCGGTGCGGTGGGCTTTTCGAGCGCCGATCGCGAGCTACGTGGTCAGGGCAGCGCGACGACGACGACGTTCCTTTTGCAACCACGCGTCGGGTTTCTCCACATGTTCGGCCGCGTTGCCGGTATCTGGGCGCGTGGCGGGTTCGCCTATCATCGCTCCGCTCAGGAGGACGTCTACGCGGAATCCGGGTTCGGGCTGAACCTCGAAGCCCACATTCCGATCGTGTTCGTCGAGCATTTCGGCATGACCGTCGGGTTCACGTTCGATCAGTCCCTGACCGCCAACTACGATCCGGCCGCATCGGTCGACTACCCGGTCATGTACCAGAGCTTTGCGCTTCAGGTCGGGCTGTTCGGCTGGCTCTGACGCGGGGGGTCACTCGGCGTCGTAGCGGACGACTTCGGTTTCGCCGAGGCGCGGGATCGCGCTCCGCACGTCGGCGCCCACCGAGGCCTCGGTGCCGACGACCGTGACCAGCAGGTTCTCGGCCGAGAGGCGCGTGCGGAGGGCAGCGTTGATCTCGTCGAGGCCCACGGTACGCAGGCTTTCGAGGTACCGCGCGTAGTAGCCGGGCGGCAAATCGTAGAGTTCTGCGTCGAGCACGAGACCGACCCGCTTGGCCGCGGTGTCGATCGAGAACGCGTGGGAACGGAGCAGGTAACGCTTGGCCCACGAGAGCTCGCTCTTCTTCAAGCCTTTTTCCACGAGCGCTTCCAGCATCGTGAGCTCGAGCGCGATGCAGGGGCCCGCATCGGTCGCCTTCGGGAACGTCCACATGCTGAACGCCTGGCGCCGGCGATCGAAGGGAAGGCTCGAGTAAGCCCCGTACGACCAGCCGCGCTTGACGCGCACTTCTTGCATCAACCGCGCGGTGAAGGTGCCCCCGAACGCCGTGTTGGCGATCGCGAGTGGAAAATGATCGGGATCGGACGGGTGGGTGCCGCTGCCGCCGATCAGGATCTGCGTTTGGGTGCGTTCGGGTTTGTCGACCAAGACCAGCCGGCGACCGGATGCGAGCACGGGATCCGGCGTCGTGTCACGTCGAGGCGCCCCAGAGCGCAGGCTTTCGGTGAGCCGCGCGCTCAGCCGTTCGGCGCGCGCAGCGTCGATGTCGCCCGACAGGGCGATGACCAGATTCTCCGGAACGACGAGCGAAGTGTAGAGCTCCTTGATGACGCCGAGAGTCGTTGCGCGCACGCCCGAAAGAGAACCGGAGGCGGCGCGCCCGTATGGATGACCTGCAAAAAGCCGGCGCCGAAAGAAACGACGCGCGATCCCCCGATCGTCGTCGAGGCCTTCGACGAGTTCGGCCTCGGTTTCACGCTTGAGGCGCTCGAGTTCGTCCTCCGGCAGGCTCGGTCGGGCCAGCGCATCCACCAGGAAATCGAAGAAGCGATCCAGCGAGCGGGAGATGACGGCACCCTGGAAGACGACCGTGCTCGCCGTGACCTCGGCGCCGAGAGAACCGCCCATGCCTTCGACCAGGCCGTCGTTCACTTCGGCGCTCCGCCCACCGGCGCTGCGCCGCATCAAGCGGGCGAGCAACCGAACGGCGCCTTCCGCGCCCGCCGGGTCTTCGATGGCGCCGGTCCTCAGCGCGACGCTGACGCCGATCAACGGCAGATCACGGCTCGTCTCGAGGAGCAGCTTCGGTCCCGATCCGATGCTCGCTGCTTCGACCGTCACTCGGCGGCTTCCTTGCCGGCTTCGTGCATTTCCTTGCGGACGAAGATGACGCTGCGCGCCGAGGTGGTGAGAAAACGGCGCGCCGCGCGCAAGAGGTCGCTGGTCCCGAGCCGGCGGAGCGCGTCCAGGCGTTCGAAAGCAGCGACTGGCCTGCCGAGCACCGTCTCGTAGAAGCCTAGCGTGGACGCTTTTCCTTCGGCCGTCTCCAGACTCGCGATCAGGCCGAGCTCGGTGCGGGCCCGCGCCCGTTCCATCTCTTCCTCGGTCACCGGCTCCACCTTTGCGCGCTCGAATTCGGCGTCGATGGCGACGAGCAATTCTTCGGCGCGGTGCCCCTCGCGTGCGGAGGCGAAGACCTCGAGTAGACCCGGATCGCGGAACGGCCCCACGCTCGCCCGCACGTCGGCCGCAATCTCCAGCTTTCGCACCAGGGTCTGGTGGATGCGGCTCGCCCGGCCGCCGAATAGCACGTCGACCAAAAGGGCCAGCGCCTGGTGATCGAAGTCGCCGAACGCCGGGGCGTGATAGCCGATCGTGAGCTTCTCCGTCGGTGTCGGCTTCTTCACCTCGCAGCGACGCTCGGCCGTCTGGGGAGGTTCGGCGCGGAAATCCTCGACCGGGAGCGTGCTCGGCGCCAGGACACCGTACGCCTTCGACACCTTCTCGAGTAGCGTGCCTTCCGAGTAGTCGCCGACGACGATCAACGTTGCGTTGTTCGGGGCGTAGTACGTCCGGTAGAACTCCGCGCAGTCCTCGGTGGTGAAGCCCTCGATGTCGCGCATCCACCCAATCGTCGGCCAGCGGTAGGCGTGCTTTTCGAACGCCGTGGCCCAGAGGAGCTCGCTCACCGAGCCCTCCACGTCGTCGTCGACGCGGAAGCGGCGCTCGTTGGCGACCACCTCCTTTTCGCTCGTCACCTGCGGCTCGCGAAGGACCAGCTTCGACATCCGCTCTGCCTCGAGCCCGATGACCAGGCCGAGCTTGTCCTTCGGAATCGCGATGTTGTACTGCGTCCAATCGAGCCACGTGGACGCATTGCTCTCGGCGCCGGCCTCCTCGAGCTTGCGGTCGAACTCACCCGGGGCGCGGCCCTCGACCTCGTTGAACATCAGGTGCTCGAACAGGTGTGCGAGCCCGGTCTTGCCGTCGCGCTCGTGCCGGGAGCCGACGCGAAACCAGGTGTGATACGCGACGACCGGCGCCGAGCGATCCTCGCACGCCAGGAGCTCGAGCCCGTTGGCGAGGCGGAAGCGCTCGACCCGCAACCGATTGCCGAACGGCACGGTTTCCAGGTGCGCCACTTTCCCCCACGCGGGAGCCGCCGCGTTGATCTTGCTCAGGCGTGCTTCTCGAGCCGGCATGACGAACGTCTTCGGTAGCAGTCGCCCGGCGGGGTGGCAAGGCACCCGATCGTCAGGAGTCTAGTTTGAGAATGGCGAGGAATGCTTCCTGTGGCACTTCCACGCTGCCGACCGACTTCATGCGCTTCTTGCCCTCTTTCTGCTTCTCGAGGAGCTTTCTCTTGCGCGAGATGTCGCCGCCGTAGCACTTCGCGGTCACGTCTTTCCTCAGCGCGCGCACGGTCTCGCGGCTGATGATCTTCGAGCCGATAGCGGCCTGGATCGCGACCTCGTACTGCTGGCGCGGCACGAGCTCCTTGAGCTTCGCGGCGAGGGCGCGCCCGCGCGCGTACGCGGTCTCGCGGTGCACGATCACGCTCAGCGCATCCAGCGGCTCGCCGTTCAAGAGCATGTCGAGCTTGACCAGGTCGTCACTGCGGTAGCCGGTGACCTCGTAATCCATGCTGGCGTAGCCGCGGGAAACGCTCTTCAGCTTGTCGTGAAAGTCGAGAATCACCTCGGCGAGCGGAAGCTCGTAGGTGACGACGACGTAATCCTTGGTCGCGTAGTGGATGCCGATCTGTATGCCCCGGCGTTCCTCGCAGAGCGCCACCACGGCTCCGACGTGCTCGTTGGGCACGTGGACGGTGAGCTTGAGGATCGGCTCTTCGATGCTCTCGAGATCGCCGACGGCGGGCATCTTCGACGGGTTGTCGACGCGGATGGTCTCCCCCGTCTTCTTGTGCGCTCGGTACACCACGCTGGGGGCAGTGGTGATGAGGTCGAGGTTGTACTCACGCTCCAGGCGCTCCTGAATGATCTCCATATGGAGCAAGCCGAGGAAGCCGCAGCGAAAGCCGAAACCGAGGGCGTCCGAGGTGTCGGGCTCGAACTGGAACGACGCGTCGTTCAGGTGGAGCTTCGACAGCGCGTCCCGCAGGTTTTCGTATTCGGCCGAATCCGTCGGGTACACACCGGCGAACACCATCGGCTTCACCTCGCGGAAGCCGGGTAGAGGTTCGGTCGCCCCCTTCTGCGCGTGCGTCACCGTGTCCCCGATCTTGGTGTCCTCGGTGCTCTTGACGTTGGCAGCGACGAAGCCCACCTCCCCGGGGCCGAGCTCCTCGAGCGACGAGGCGTGCGGGGTGAACGCTCCGATCTCCGTCACTTCGTAGGGGCGCCCGGTCGACATGAACAGGATCTTGTCGCCCTTGCGGAGCGTGCCCTCCATCACCCGCAGCATCACGACGGCGCCCCGATAGCTGTCGTACCAGCTGTCGAAGAGGAGCGCGCGCAGGGGGACCGAGGGGTCGCCCTTCGGCGCTGGCACGCGGGCGACGACCGCTTCCAGGATCTCTTTCACGCCGAGGCCGGTTTTGCCGCTCGCAAACAGGGCGCCGCTGCAGTCGATGCCGATCACTTCCTCGATCTGCTCCGCAGCACGGTCGACGTCGGCGGAGGCGAGATCCACCTTGTTCAAGACCGGGATGATTTCGAGCGAATTTTCGCTGGCAAGGTAGGCATTGGCGACGGTCTGCGCTTCGACCCCCTGCGTGGCGTCGACGACCAGGAGGGCGCCTTCGCAAGCGCGCAGGCTGCTCGAAACCTCGTAGTTGAAGTCGACGTGGCCGGGTGTGTCGATCAGCTGCAGCTGATAGTCGCTGCCGTCGAGCGCGCGGTAGCGAAGGCGCACGGATTGCGCCTTGATCGTGATCCCGCGCTCGCGCTCGAGTTCGAGCTTGTCGAGGAACTGGTCGACCCGCTCGCGCTCGGTCACCGCGCCCGTCACGTCGAGGATGCGATCCGCGAGCGTACTTTTCCCGTGATCGACGTGAGCGATGATCGAGAAATTACGGATCTTGCTTGGATCGGTCGCCATCGGGAGCGCGCCCGGGCGGTCTACTTACGGGCCCGGCTCGCTGCCTCCTTCGAGGCTTGCGATTCCAGGGTTCGTTGACCGGGCAGCGAGTCTTCGTACTTTTTCAGCACGAGGTCGATGCCTTCCCGGATGTAGACCGCGACCGGAACCTTGGTGCGCGAGTGGAGCAGGTGCAAAAGCTCGTTCTGCTCCGGCGTGATGTAGATGGTCGTGGAGATCTTCTTCCGGGACATCGGGAGACGGGGGTGACCGATTGCGAGCCGTTACACTAGATTCCCATACGTGCATTGTCAATCGCCCGGCGGGCTCCGGATCGCAAAATAATATAATTATTACTGATATTTACGAATGTACTCTGAGGCCGGAAAGGGGTTGATTACCGGATCAGCCCGGGCTGCGCACGGCCGGGCTGGCCTGGTTTGGGCCGCCGTCGAGCAGGACCGGCACCCGGTGGACGGCCTAGAGTTTCGGCCTGATCCGGGGTAGAGAACCGGACGATGCCGACGCGCGGGATTGGGTGCTGGCCGGGAATCGGCGGAGTGGCCATTTTATGTCTTGGCTGTAACTCCGGAGGGGAGGCCAAGACTGCGGGAGCGGAGGGCATCGAGCGCGACGTGCGCGTGGTTCACGAGGAGTGCGACACCCGAGCGGCGGGCTCGGAACAGCTCGACGCCAACGGCGATGGCCGTGCGGATCTCACGATCGTGAAGGACGGCGCGCGCGAGGTTTGCCGCGCGGTCGACCTGAATCTCGACGGCAAGGTCGACGTGTGGGTCTACATGGATGGAGCGGGACAGCTCCGCCGGCGCGAATACGACTTCGACCGCGACGGCACCATCGATCAGATCGTCACCTATCAAGCCGGTGTCCCGACCTCGAGTCAGCGCGCGACGCTGCTCGCGAACCGCCTCGACACCTGGGACTACTATCAGAACGGTCTCCTCGCTCGCAGTGAGCGCGACTCCGATTCGGACGCGCGTGTCGATCAGTGGTGGGAGTACCAGAAGCCCGGCTGCCCTTTGATCCACGCCGACGCGAACCAGGACGGCAAGCCCGATCCGGGAACCACCATCGATTACTGCAAGGAGACCGGATACGTCCCGCCCGAGCGCCAGTACTACCGCCAGGCTGAAGGCCCGAACTTCCGCGATCAGCTGGGGACGCCGACCGAGGTCGAGAACAAGGAAGCCGACACGCCCGCCACGCCCGCCACGCCCCCTGCCGGTGGCACGAAGGAGGGGAAGTGACCTTCCGCCGATGGTCCCGTGACGGGGCGCTGGCAGGCGCGGCGCTGGTCCTCGGCTCGAGCTTGCTCGTTTGGGCTTGCGGCGGGTCCGAAGCAGCGGGGCCGAAGGCTCCGACGAAGCGTGACGTGAAGCTCATCGGCATCAACCCGGACGACCAGTCGCGCTGCGACTTCAGGGGTCGCAACGATCGCGAGGCGTCGGAGTCGGTGGGGCCCGGTTCGGTGACGCACAACATTCGCCGCGTGTTTGCCCTGCTCGGCGAAGGCGAGGAGCGAAAGCGCGTGCTCATCTGCCGCGAGGTGGACACCAACCTCGACGGCGCGAAGGACGTCGTGCGCACCTATAACGAGCGCGGCGAGGCGCTGAACGAAACCGCCGACACCGACTTCGACGGCAAGATCGATACGTGGGTCACTTTCAATCGCGGCAAGATCGCCAGTGTCGCCGTCGACCGCACGAAGAACGGCAAGCCCGACGAAACGCGCGTCTACATGGGCGGGAAGCTCAGCCGCGTGCAGCGAGACGGGAACGACGACGGCAAGACCGACGAGTGGGAAGTCTACGACGAGGGCAAACTCCAGCGCGCCGGCGTCGACCTCGACCATGACGGCAGGGTCGACCGCTGGGACCGCGACGAGATCGCGCTCCGCGAGCTGAACGAGAAGGAACGTCGCGAGACGGAAGCGGCCGAGAAGAAAGCAGCCGAGGAAGAGAAGCGCCTGAAGGAACAGGCGGCCGACGGGGGCGTGACGGACGCACGCGTGAGCGCGCGCCGTCGCGAATGACTCTCCGCAAAGCCGGCGGCGAACGCCTGCAGAAGGTTCTCGCGCGTGCGGGGATCGCTTCGCGGCGAGCGGCCGAACAGCTAATCGCCGCGGGGCGCGTGCGCGTGAACGGACGCATCGAGTCCGAGCTCGGGGTCCGCGTCGATCCGCGCGCACGGGTCGAGGTCGACGGGCGTCGCGTCATCGCGGAGCCGCTGGTGTACGTCGTCCTGCACAAGCCGCGTGGGGTCGTCTGCACGCTGAAGGACCCTGAAGGCCGGCCCACGGTCGGCGAACACCTGCGCGGGGTCAGTGCCCGCGTGGTGCCTGCGGGCAGGCTCGACTTTCACACGAGCGGTGCGCTCATCTGCACCAATGACGGCGAGTTTCTGGCCAAGGTCGCGCACCCGCGGCATCACGTGCCCAAGGAATACGTGGCCAAGGTGCAGGGCGTCGTCGACGAGGCTGCTCTCGCGCGGATGAAGGAACAGATCGTGATCGAGGGTCGTCCTACGCGCCCGGCCGAAGTGCAGGTCCTGCGGGTCGAGGGTGACAAGACCTGGATCACCGTGCGCCTGCGCGAGGGGCGGAACCGCCAGGTTCGCCGGCTCGGCGAGCACGCCGGGATGCCGGTGATGCGCCTCGTCCGGGTCGCGCACGCGGGGATAACGGCCGAGGGGCTGCGCCCCGGTGAGTGGCGCTACCTCACGGTCGACGAGCTCCGCGAGTTGCAGCGCCAGTTCGGCGTGCCGCGGAAGGTGCACGCGCCCGAGCCGCGGGACGCGCCCCGTGCACCGGATCGGCGTCGCTCGGCGGAACGCCGCCCGCCGGAACGTCGCCCGCCGGAACGTCGCCCGCCGGAACGCCGCCCGCCGGAACGCCGGTCCGCGTCTGATGATCGCCGACCTGTTCGCGACGACCGGCGACCCGCGCGTGATGATCGCCGACCTGTTCGCGACGACCGGCGACCCGCGCGTGATGATCGCCGACCTGTTCGCGACGACCGGCGATCCGCGCGTGATGATCGCCGACCTGTTCGCGACGACCGGCGACCCGCGCGCGACGGACGCAGGCCGGCGGCGAAGGACCCGCGGTCGGCGCGCCCCTCTCGCTTTCGCTAAGGAGCGCCGCCCTGGCCGCCCTCGGGCGAGCCACCTTCGCCGGCACCGCCGCCCCTGCCGCCGCCACCCGTCCCCGAGCTTCCTCCCGTCGCCGCACCGGCGCTGCCACCCTGCCCGGGCACACCGGCCTCGCCGCCCTGATTCGTCCCCGAGCTGCCACCCGAGCCGCCGCTGCCGATCGGGACGCAGAACCAGCTGTTGTTCATGCACACGCACTCTGCGCCCGGGATCGGGCAATACGTGCTCCCCGTGCAGCTCTCGCCGTGTGCGGGATCCAGACCGGGGCACGGATCCGGCGGGGTACCCCCCGTGCCCTTGCCGCCGGTTCCGCCGTTTCGTCCCGCGTTGCCTCCCGTTGCCTTGCCGGCGAAGCCGCTGCCCGCCGTTCCCGCGCTCGCGCCACCCCTGCCGGCCGCCCCTCCGGAGGAGTCGTCGTCACTGCAGCCCGATACCGCGGCGGAAGCGCTCGTTGCAAAGAAGATCACGGTGAAGAGACCTTGGAACCGCTTCATGAGAGCACCCGTCCGTTCGCTGTTGATTCGTTGACCAAGAAGATTAGCGGATCCCGACCCGCGGTTTGCACCCCACGGCCACGTCGACCCGGCCGGCTTCGAAGCGCGCGCAGGTGCAGGGACAAACCAGGATCTGCGTCGGCTCTTCCGGATTGTCGTAATACCAGCCCCCGTTCGGATTTCGCGAGCAGGCTTCGAAATTGGCGATGGCCGGAACTTCTTCCACGGTGTCGGCGGCGGTCGTGTAGGTGACCTGCACCTCCGTCAGGTCGAGCTGCATCGTGTCGCTCGGCGGGGGCGGGAGCTCGTAGCGGCACGCTAGCTCGGTGTTCGAGACGTTGCGCAGCGCGGCGACGAAGGATGCCGCCGGGTCACCTTCGTCGACCAGGTACGCCGTGTGGGTGCCGCCAGCCACGGCGATGTTGTCCAGGTTGAAATCGGCGGCGAGCCCGACGACGTACGTTCTCACGTACGGCTCGGCGAGGTGCGCCTGTTCCGCGATGGTGGCGATCTCGGCCACCGAATTCGGCATGCACTGCGTCGGGTAACCGTCGGTCACCAGCACGACGGCGGTAGCGCGGCCGCTTGCGCCCGCCGCCCATTCCGCGGCGTGGGCGAGCGCTCCCTGCAACGCCGGAGCGGTCGGCGTGAGGCCGCCTGGGCGTACGTCTGCCATCTCAGCCAGGATGTCGGCGCCCACGTCGGCGAGGTCCCCGATCTCGACCCGGGGCGTCGCGTAATAGTTGCTGTCGCAGTCGAGCGCGTCGTCGTTGCCGCCGGTGCGGCCGAAAAGCCCCAGGCCCATTCGGATGTCGTCGCCGCTCGCCTCGTCGATGAATGCGGCGACCGCGTCGCGAAGGACTTCCCAACGCGTGAGGCCGGACGAGGGGACCTCGTTTTTCAACGAGTCCGAGCGATCCACCATCAGGAACAGATCCACCGGAACGGGTTCCGCTTCGTACGAGATGCCGCGGCAGGCATCGATGCCCGCGCCACCGTCCGCGTCCTCGAACGGCAATCCCTCGCATGCTTCTCCGGAGGGAACCGAGCCGCCGCTGCCGCCCGTGCCACCGCTGCCGCCCGTGCCACCGCTGCCGCCCGACGCGCCGCCGGCACCGCCGGTGCCTCCCGCACCCCCCGTCGCGCCGCCGGTGCCGCCGCCGCTGGCCGCAGAGGTCCCGCCACTCGCTGAGCCGCTCGTGCCGCCCGTCGCTCCGCCCTTGCCGCCCTGCGCCCCGCTGCCGCCCGACGCGCCGCCGGCACCGCCCGCCATGGCGAGGTCGGGGTCGCTGCCTCCGCTGCACGAAAGGGTGAGGACGCCGACGCTGGCGACGAGTGATGAGACGGCGAGAAGGTTTCGAAGGCGCATGGTTTCCGACTCCGCTAGTCAACCGTTCGGCACTCGTAGACAACGTCGATGCGACGCGCACCGCTGGATCTCAGCCGGTCGCAGGCGGGACCAAACACGGTCACGCTGGTGGGATTCGCTACGTCGTCGAACATCCACCCCGAACCGTCGTCCTCCATCGGGCGGAGTACCTGGCAATCGATCGCGACGTTGACGCGCCCGGTATTCGGCGGTGGAGTCGGCAGAAGCACCTCACACGACCGAACGAGGTTGGTGGTGATGGTGCTCAGCACCTCCGTCAGGCCGGTCACGCCGCGTGCCGCTGACACGGCGAAGTAGTCGCGGTCGCCACCCTGCTGCGGCACGCCGCCGGCGAGCGCAAACGCATCGAGGTAGTCCGCGTAGTCCTCGGTGCCCGGAATACCGACGACGAACGTCGGAATGCCGGCGACGCGGAGCTTCTCGATCTCGGCGGTCACGCTTTGATCGTCGACGCAGTACTCGCCGGCGCCGTCGCAACAGTTGCCGTCCGCGCACTGGGGCACACCGTCGAGATTCGGTGTGCAGGTGTCGGCCTCGCAGGTGAGGAACGCATTGCAGTTCGGACCGCCGTCGGTGGCGAGCAGAACGTAACGATCGCCGACGAGGTTCACGCCCTCGCCTTCGGTGAAGTACTGATGCGCGCGCGAAAGGGCCGCCGCGGTCGGCGTGCCGCCGCCCGGGGACGTCTCGAAAAGCGCCTGGGTGATGAGGGGGCCGCTGTCGCCGGCGATGCCGACGCGCACCGCGGCACTGCCTTCGGCGACCTCGCAGCAGACGTCACTCTCGCACTCGAGCGGGATGCTCGAGGTCGCGGAAAAGGGATAGAGGACGAGGCCGGTGCTCACGGTGGGGGGTGCTTCGCTGATGGCCGCACCGAGTGCCGCCTTGATCGCTTCCCACTTGTTGTCGTCGAAGCCCGCGGGCTGGTCCGTCATGCTGCCCGACTTGTCGATGACGAACAGGACGTTCACCGGTACAGGCTGCGCGTCGATGCGGGTACCGCCGCAATCCCCGAGCCCGACCAGCGTCTCGCAGACGCCGCCCGGCGTACTCGTCTCGCCGGCTTCCCCGGCTCCACCCGGATCGGTGCTGCCCCCCGTGCCGCCCGAATTGCCGGTGCCCGCGCCGGCTCCGGTGCCACCGCCGCCGAGTCCGATCATGACGCTTCCGGCGCTGCCGCCCGAGGCCGAGCGCCCGGCCCGGTTCAGGGTGTCCGAATCGTCTGGCTTGGTGCAGCCGCTCACCCACGACCCCGCGAGGAGCGGAAAGACGAACCATCGCGAGAAACGTAGACGCATGATGGAAGGCGTTGGGTGCGAGCTTTCGGTGAGAAGAAGAGGTGAAGGGGGCCGCACTCGTCTCCGTGGTGGATAGTATCCGATGCGCGCGATCAGCGAGCAACCAACCCAAAAAAACGAGCGGCGCACCGCGTGGCTCTGGTCAAACTAGAAACTTACACGCATCACTCGAGTCGGATAGTAGAGCGTGCCGCTCGAATCGAGTCATGCGGCGTAGCGCCTGGCGGATCGGACAAGCGAGAGGTACTCTGTTCGTCGAGTTCGATTCGAGCGTCGCCGACTTCGGAGAGCCGCCATGCTGAAGATCCTCACCTTTGCCGCGTTCGTTCCTCTCGGCCTTGCCGCGTTCGCGTGCAGCTCCGACGATGACCCGAAGGGAAAGGGCGGCTTGGCAGGCGCAGGAAATACGGCTGCCACGGGGGGTGGCATCGGCATCGGCGGCGCTGCAGGCAACTCCATGATCGAGGTGGGTGGCAGCGCCAACGCCGGCAGCGGTGCAACCTCCGGCACGGGCGGCGGTGAGATCCCGCCGGAGACCGCGGACGGCCTGCGCATGAAGGCCTGCGCCGGATGGACCAGTGAACCCGAGCTCTTGCCGACCGTGCTCCAGCTCGTCGTCGACACCAGTCAATCGATGAGCCAGAGCACGCCGGCGACCGGTGGTCGCAACAAGTGGGAGATCACGGCCGAGGCGCTCGGTATCGCCATCGATGGGCTGCCCCCGACGACCGCGCTCGGTTTGCTCTACTACCCGAACATGACGACGCAGGGCAGCGAGACACCGCGCGACGTGTCGGCGTGCGTGAACGTGGACGCGTTGATCCCGATCGACCTGCTCGGCGATGACGGTTCTGCCCATCGCCAGCGCGTGGCGCGCTCGATCGACGACGCGGGCCCGGCCGGGTCGACGCCGACTCACGACGCCTACCACTACGCCCTCGAGAACGGCATGAAACCAGCCGAATTCGAGGGCAACAAGTTCATGATCCTGATCACGGACGGCGCGCCGACGCTCGAGCTCGGGTGCCTCGGTGAGGGAACGCCGAGGAGTCCGTCGCCGACCCAACCGATCGTGGACGAAGTGCTGCTCACGCGACAAGAGGGCATCCGGACGTTCATCATCGGTTCGCCCGGCACCGAGGACAACGGCAACGGCGAGGATTCGCGGCCCTGGATGTCGCTCGCCTCCGTGCTCGGCGGGACGGCGCGTTCCGGCTGCGAGCTCGAGGGACCGAACTACTGTCACATCGATCTTTCCCAGGAGTCGGACTTCGCGTCGGCGCTCAACTCCGCGCTCGCTCGCATCCTCGGTCAGATCGTTTCGTGCAGTTTCGAACTTCCGTCGCCGCCGCCCGGCGAGACACTCGATCTCGGCCAGATCAACGTGATCTATTCGCCGAGTTCCGGTGACGAAGTCCTGATTGGCCGGGATGATTCGCCCGACTGCCAGGACGGCTGGCAGATCGATTCGAACAACCGCGTCGTCTTGTGTCCGGAAGCGTGCGATCTCGTGCAGGGCGACCCCGGCGGAACCGTCGAACTGCTCTTTGGCTGCACGTCGGAAGTCGACGATCCCATCCGCTAGCGGGCGCGCCCTGGGCGCCCCGGACTCACACCTTGCGGTGCGCGAGCGTGCGCCGACCGTCGCGGAACATGACGCTCACCTTGTCGTCCTCGCGGACGCCCTCGACGTAACCCTCGCCGAACTTCGGATGCAGGATCAGTTGCCCGGCCATCAGCTTTTCTTCGATCGAGTAGCGGGTGAACGCGTCGACGGCCTTGCCGAGCGTGCGCGAAGCCCAGGTCCCGTAGCGCTCGGCTTCCTCGCGCGCGCGGGCGGCGGCGCGAACCCCGGCCGGGGCGGCGCGCGGGGCAGCGGGCGCCGCGTCTCCCCGGCGTTTCACGACCGGTGAGCTCGATACCGTTCGTGGAGCGCGGTAGGTGTGCTCGCCGCCGCAGGTCAGGCAGATCACTCGTTTCGGTGCGGGCCCCACCATGGCGACGATCCGATGACCCAGGTCGAGCCGGCATTTGGTGCACCAGGCATCGATTTCACTGCCGGCCGAGAGAGGCTTCATGAGTTTCTTCGTGTGCCTTCCGCTGGTTTGTCGGTGGGAGGTGGGGTCGTCGGCCGGTCCTTTGGGTCGCGATGAACGTCGACGGTCGAGCGGATCTCGGGGGATGGCCTCGTCCGTCCCTCGTTCGGGACGAAGCGGACCGTCGTTCTGATCTCGAACGAGAGCGACGTGAGCGCCTTGGCGAGCTCGTCGGCGAGGCTCGTCTCCGAGAGGATGTCGCGCGCCTCGCGCGCGACGACGCGGTAGAGACCGCTCTTGGTCTCGTCCAATTGCGACAGGATGGCGGCCAGCGCTTCGCGAGGCAGGCGCAAGTCAGACACCGCGCGGCGAACGTTGTCGGGCCCTTCGCCGAGGCGTTCGATGCCTGCCTCGATGATGCGCCGGATGAGCTCTGGAACCAGCCGCTCGGTCGGGCGGTCGGACTCGTGAGCGTGGGTGTCGTCGCCGCCGCGAGGGTCCGGCCGAGGCGGCGGTTCGCTCTTCACGGATGACGCGTACCGCTCGCCCGGTGGAGCGTCAAATCCACGGCCCCAGACCGTGGCGCCCGGGCTAGAATGCTCGGGGTGTCGTCGATCGAACAGCGCGCGCGCCGCGAGCGTGTGAATGAGCGGATCGGGAACGGAGCGCTCGTGCTCTTCGCCGCGCCATTTCAGATCCGAAACAACGACGTCGAGCAGGAGTGGCGGCAAGACTCCGATTTCTACTACCTGTCGGGGTTCGACGAACCCGACAGCGTGCTGGTCATGAGGGGCGGGAACGATCGGCGGTTCGTGCTGTTCGTGAGGCCTCGCGATCCCGAGCGTGAAACGTGGGACGGGCCCCGCGCCGGCACGGTGGGTGCCGTGGAGGAATTCGGCGCCGACGCGGCGTACCCGATGGGGGAACTTGCCGAGCGGCTGCCCGAGCTGCTGTCGAACCTGGAGAACGTCCACTATCGTCTCGGGCGCGATCGCGGGAACGACGACGTCGTCTTGCGTGCGCTCGACAGCGTGCGACGGATGGCGCGGCGTGGGGTCGTCTGCCCGCATTCGGTCGTCGATCCGGGCATCGTGCTCCACGACTTGCGCCTGCGGAAGAGCGCGGCAGAGGTGGCATGCATGGAACGGGCACTTTCGATCACGGCCGTGGGGCACCGTGAGGTGATGGCCAGGGTTTCACCCGGAATGCACGAGTACGAGGCCGAAGCCGTGCTTCGCGGCGCGTTTCGTCGTGCGGGTTCCGAGCGCCATGCGTACCCTCCGATCGTCGGTTCCGGACCGAACGCGACGATCTTGCACTACCGAAAGAACGACCGGCGCATGGCCGACGGAGACCTGCTCTTGGTAGACGCCGGTTGCGAGTACGACTACTACGCGAGCGACGTGACCCGAACATTCCCGGTCAACGGAACCTTCAGCGCCGATCAGCGGGCGGTCTACGAGGTAGTTCTCGAGGCGGAGGTCAAGGCGATCGACGCCGTTCGGCCGGGTGCCACGCTCGACGACGTTCACGCAGTCGCGCTTCGGGTTCTCTGCCAGGGGCTGCTCGACCTCGGCGTGGTCGAGGGTCCACTCGACCGGGTCCTTTCCGAGGAGCTCTACAAACCGTTCTACATGCACCGGACCAGCCATTGGCTCGGCATGGACGTTCACGACGTGGGTGCCTACTTTCATGCTGGAAAACCGCGTCTGCTCGAGCCGGGCATGGTGCTCACGGTCGAACCGGGGCTCTACTTCGGACCGGCTGACGAGCGCGTACGGCCCGGCCTCCGCGGCATCGGCGTGCGGATCGAGGACGACGTGTTGACCACCGAGGGCGCGCCTCGCGTTCTCAGCGACGCGACCCCGAAGGGGATCGACGCCATCGAGCAGGCGTGCCGCGGCTAGGTCTCCTCTTCGCGCTTTCTTTCCTCGCCGCGGCACCCGCCCGCGCGGCCGAGGCAGGCACCGATCTCGGCGAAGGGGTGGCGGCCACGCCTGCCAAGAGCGACGGAACCTACGTGCACACGTTCGGCACGCTCGCCCTCGGCAAGGGCTTTCGTTTCAACAATCCCTACCGGCTTGCGACGCCGATTGGTGACAGTCCCGAGTCGGTGTCGTGGACGGCGACCTACGTCGACCTCGGAATCGGCGCGACGTTCGGTCCGGTGACGAGCCTCCAGCACGGCGGGGAGCTGTCGTTCGGTGTTGCCACCGACGGCATCGGGCAAAGCGTGATCGGGCTCTCGTACGTGGCGCTCTACCCGGTTCTCGACCAGGCGTTCTTGCGCGGACGCGCGGGGTTCCCGATCGTCCTCGCGCCCGACACCAACATCGGGTTCGAGCTCGCGGTCGGCGGTGCGTGGCTGTTCACCGGCGGCATCGGCGCGACCGCTGAGCTCACGGGCAGCCTCTTCTACGGTGCCGCCACGCTCGACAAGTCGTCGACCACGATCCCGCTCTTGGCTTTCGAACTCGGGGTGTGGGTCGACTACGAGGTGCTGCCGTGACCGGACGAAGCGTGCGAAAGGGCCTCGTGCGGAGCGGCTTCGCGCTCCTGGTCGTGCTCTTCTGCATGGGGCCGACCCCGCCCGGGGACATCGGCGGGTGCGGCCAGAACGTGCAGCCGCTCGACGCAGAGGCATTTTTCCTGGCCTGGGCCGACATCGAGTGCGAGCAATGCACCGAGTGCAACTTTCAGAGTCAGCGCTGCGATACCGCTTGTGACAAGACGGACCTTCAAACGGAGTTCCGCGAAGGATGCACGCCGCTCGTTCACGACGGTGAGGTCTGCCTGCGCGCGCTTCGCGCCGCGGACTGCGACGAGTTCGAGGACTACGCGAAGGACAACGGCCCGCTCGTACCCACCGAATGCCGCTTCTGTCCTCCGGGGGTGGCGCCGTGAACCAAACTGGGCGTTGGTCCCTCCTGTTCTCGTTCGTCCTCATTGCCGGCTGCGGCGTCGGCAAGCAGATCGTCACCGGTCGCGGCGACTACGAGCTCTACCGAAAGACCCGCATCGCGCCGACGCTCGAGGAACGCCTCGGCGCGGGGCATCGTTACCTGAAGGCGGACCCGACGGGCGAGTACGCCGACGAGGTTCGCCGCTGGTTCGGCGGCGCGGAACGGAGCTACGTCGCGAGTGCCCACGACAGCATGCCCCGCCTGCGCGCGTATCTTGCGGTGATGCCGGACGGCCCGAGCGCACCGGAGGTGCAGGGGCGGCTCCGCCAGCTCGAGGACGTGGTTCGCTCGGCAGCCGATCGCGAGCTCAATCGCGACGCTCGGTTGGCGACGCTCAAGGCGGATCTCGAGCGCGCAGCCGGGCAGCGCAAGGCGTTTCTCGAAGAACTCGGTGGGCTCGTCACACTATTGTCGAAGGCGCGCGCCTGGAATCAGCCCGTCACCGCGCTCGACCCCGAGATCACGACGCGCCTCGCGCTTGCCGATCCCGCGACGTGCCAGCTCGACCTTTGCGCGCGCCCCTTCCAGTCGCGCTTCGCGATCCCTCACCAACAGGGCCGGCTCGTGCCTCGCGACGCCTCCTTCGAGGTGGAGATCCAGACGAACGGCGGCCTGATCACGGAAATCAGACTAGGCGGGCGAGAGCTCTTCAGCCGGGTCGGTGAGGCGCAGGATCTCAAGCCGGTCTCGTTCGCCGATCCGCAGTCGCGCGCCGAGGCGATCGGGCGCGCGCTCAGCCTGGTCGAAAACTCGCTGGGTGCCGCCTTCCCGGTCGATGCGTGCCAGAAGCCGGCGGTGAGTCCGGTCGTGCTCGAGCGCGCCTGCGAGGGCTCGCGCGTCACGGTGACCGCGGCCGTGGACTCCGGCGCGGCGGACGTGATCGTGTTCTCCGCCGAAGCGCCGCCCGTCCCGCCACCCGGCAAGGGAGCAAAAAAGCCCGGTTCGAAGCCGGCCCCCGCCGCACCACCGCCGCCCGCCAAGGTCGAGCCGCCGAAGCCGGTTCCGCCCGCAGCCCCCGCACCCGCGGCACCCCCACCCGCGGCACCCCCACCCGCGGCGCCTGCACCCCCAGCGCCAGCGCCGTCGCCCTAGGCCCGCGCTCGAAGCCGCGCGTCCATGTTTCCACTGGTCCCGTACATCGAGGTGCCGGACATCGTGCTCGTTCCGGCGCGGTCGCTCGGTGATTTTCCCGCGGCGCCGATCGCGCTCAGGCCGTTCGGTACGTTGGTGGCGCTCGGCGTCTACTTCGGTTGCGCGTCGGCCGTGCGCCACGCACGGCAACTCGGGATGAGTGAGCGCGCGATGGTGTCGTTCTTGACGGTCATCGTCGTCGTCAGCTTCGTTTTCGGGCACGTCCTCGACACGCTTTCGTACTATCCCGGCGAGGTCCTGCGCGATCCATGGGTGCTGGTGCGGCTGTGGGACGGGCTGTCGAGTTTCGGCGGGTTCACCGGCGCGGTCGTGGCCGGCGTCTACTGGCGGTTCCGCCATCGGACGCCGATCCTCGCGTACACGGACGTCGTCCTGAGCTCATTTCCCGTGAGCTGGACCTTCGGGCGTCTCGGGTGCACGATCGCGCACGATCACCCAGGCGTGCGCAGCACCGCCTGGTACGCGGTCCAGTACCCCGACGGTGGCCGGCTGGATCTCGGGCTCTACGAGCTCTTGATCACGGTGCCGTTGATGCTCGTCTTTCTGCGATTGCAGAAGCAGGCCCGCCCGTGGGGTTTCTACGCCGGCGTGACGTGCACGTACTACGCGCCGTTGCGTTTCTTGCTCGACTTCCTGCGTGAACGACCCGGCGTCCCGGTGATGGGGATCGTTGCTGGCGGTGATGTTCGCTACCTCGGCCTCACGCCCGCGCAGTGGGGGTGCGTGCCGCTGTTCGCCATCGGCGTCTTCCTGCTCGCGCGCTTGAGAACGAGTGGCACCGCCCTGCCCCCCGTGCCGGCCGTTTTCCAGCGCTCACGCACGAAACCAGAGAGCACGGGGAGCGACGCGGACTCGGAGGGGTAGGCGCCCCGGCGTCTCACCGTCCATCTCGATCAGGACGGCGGCGTTCGGCACCAGCGAGTGCGCCTCGATCACCTTGCCGCGGGCCGTGCTCACGACGTCGAGCTCGAGGTGCTTGCCCGAGTAGATGTCCGGCGTGTGTGCCACCACGCCGAGCCGGCCGAGATCCCCGATCACGACAACGTCGAACTCACCGTCGTCCGGTTCTGCATCGGGCGCGACTTTCATCCCGGCGCCGAAGTAGCGACCGTTCGCAATGGCGACGTTGACCACCGGCGCTTCCCAGAACACCTCGCCGTCGACCTTCACCCGCACCGGGGCATTTCTGTACGCCGCCAGCCCGCGCAGCACGCCCAGGTAAAATGCCGCCTTGCCTCCGAGCCACTTCGGCCCGCGGTTGACGATCCCCGCGGTCAGACCGCCGAGGCCGAAGCTCGTGATGTTGAGGAACGCCTTGCGCACGTTGGTGCCGTCGTGAGCGACGAGGTCGAGGATCCCGAGATCGAGAGCCCGTGGCTCGGCCTTGACGATGTGCTCGATCGCCGCTTCGAAATCGTCCGGGAGCCCGAGGGTCCGCCGGAAATCGCCCCCGGTACCGAACGGCACTAGGGCGAGGGGAGGACCTGAGCGAGGTTCGCCGTCCTCGCCGAGATACGCCTGGCAGGCCTCGTTCAAGGTCCCGTCACCGCCGACGATGGCGATGAGATCGAATGCCTCACCGGAGCGCGCCTCGACGAGCGCGCGCGCGTCCCCGGGCCCCCGTGTTTCGGACAAGTCGACGGCTGCGCCCAGGCGCTCGAATGCCGCCTTGACCGCGGGTGCGGCTTGGTGCCCGCGACCACTTCCCGCCCTCGGATTGACGATCACCGCGACTTTCACTGACGTGGGAACGAGGATCGCACGCCCCGGCGGGATTCGAGCCGGATTTTGTGCTGCGACTTGAAACGAAAGCGTCCCGGAGTTACGTTGCTAGGGCTGGGTGGCTCCCTTCCGCCCCCGGGGACTCCCGAATCGATTCAGACAATGGCGAACGAGGACGCACGAAAGCTCTTCGTGGCTGGCCTGCCGGAATCCATCACGGAGGACGCCCTGAGGGAGATCTTCGAAGCCACGGGCGGTTCCGTCGTCGACGTGAGCCTCCCGCGCGATCGGGCGACGGGTCGGCCGCGCGGCTTCGGCTTCGTCACGTTTTCCACGGCGGAGGAAGCCGCGCAGGCGCGCAGCACGCTCGACGGTTCGCTTCAGGCGGGCCGCTCGATGTCGGTGCGGCCGTTCTCGTCCGAGCCACCGCGCCGCGGTGAAGCGCGAAGTGACGGCGGCGGCGGTGGTGGTGGTGGACCTCAAGGCGGTGAGGACCGAACGCTCTACGTTGGCAACCTGCCGTACGACGCTTCGCAGCAAGAGGTGACGCAGTTTCTCGGCGAGCACGGCGTGCAGCCGATCGTCAGGGTTCACTTGCCGGCGGGGCCCGACGGGCGACCTCGCGGTTTCGGTTTCGTCACCCTCGGCAGTGCTGAAGCAGCGAACGAGGCGATCATTCAGCTTCGTGGTGTCGAGGTGCGCGGTCGGAAGTTGCTCGTGAACATCGCGCACCCGCGTGGGTCGGCCCCGGGTGGAGGCGGTGGTCCGGGCGGACGACCCACGGGCCCGAGGCCTCCGCGCGAGGACGGTTGGTCACCTGACCCGCGCTTCGCCCCCTCGGCCCCCCCGGGCGGAGCGGACTTCGGCGGTGCGCCTGACGGGCGACGCCGCGGGAGTGGGCCCCCCGGCGGCGGCGAATGGAGCGAAGACGCCGAAAAGAAGCCGCAGAAAAAGAAGGGTGCCGGCGGCAAGCGCCGCGACAGCCCGGGCGGCGAACGCGGGGGTGGCGGCAACTGGCGGTCCTGGAGCCGCGACGACGACGACTAACGGCGTCCCACGGGCCGGTCGCCGGGCGAAAACAGGTTTCCCCCGGGCGGCGATAAGGAACCGTTTATCCAAGTGATTCCGCTGGAGCACCACCACCGGACGGCCGCTCGGAAGAGGCCGATTGCCGTGGCCTGAACGCGCGTGCTACGAGCGTAGGGCTCGGAAAGCCCGGTCCGGACTCGATGGCGCCCTGGTTCTGAGCTCCCGCCGGTGCGGGGGCTGGGGGCGGGAGCCGCGGCCGGGATGCCCTCGGGTGAGCGTGGTCGATGATATTCGATTGGCTATACGGCCTGTTCTCCAACGATCTGGCCATTGATCTCGGGACGGCCACCACCCTCATCTACGTGAAGGGCAAGGGGATCGTCAGCTGCGAGCCCTCGGTCGTCGCCGTTCAGCGGGACGCGCGTGGGGAGCAGAACGTGCTGGCGGTCGGCCGCGAGGCGAAGGACATGCTCGGCCGGACTCCCGGCAACATCGTCGCGATCCGGCCGCTCAGGGACGGCGTGATCGCCGACTTCGAAATCACGGAGGCGATGCTGCGCTACTTCATCGCGCGCGCCCACAATCGGCGAACGCTGGTGAAGCCTCGCATCATCATCTGCGTCCCGTTCGGCATCACCGAGGTGGAGAAACGCGCGGTCAAGGAGAGCGCAGAGAGCGCCGGGGCCCGTGAGGTGTACTTGATCGAGGAGCCGATGGCGGCGGCGATCGGCGCGGGCCTTCCGATCACCGAGCCGAGCGGCAACATGGTGGTGGACATCGGCGGTGGTACCACCGAGGTCGCGGTCATCTCTCTCGCCGGTATCGTCTACTCGCAGAGCGTGCGCGTCGGCGGGGACAAGATGGACGAAGCGATCGTCGCCTACATGAAGCGCAAGTACAACATGGCGATCGGCGAGCAAACGGCCGAGCGCATCAAGATGACGATCGGCAACGCGCACCCGCTCGAGCAGGAACTGACCATGGAAGTGAAGGGGCGCGACATGGTGGCCGGCGTCCCGAAGACGGTCCTCGTCAGCTCGGAGGAAACGCGTGAAGCGCTGGCCGAGCCGATCAATGCGATCGTGGAGGCCGTGTTGCTCGCCCTCGAACGGACGCCTCCCGAGCTCGCGGCCGACATCGTGGACAAGGGCATCGTGCTCACCGGCGGGGGTGCGCTATTGAAGAACATGGATGTGCTCTTGCGCGAGGAAACGGGTCTGCCCGTGATGGTGGCCGACGATCCGATCAGCGCCGTCGTGCTCGGCAGCGGCAAAACGCTGGACCACATCGAACTGCTCAAGGAAGTAGCGATCGGCTGAGGCCCGTAGCTCCGGGTCGACCCGAGCGAGAACACCGGGAACACGATGGGCCTCTTCAAGCGGCTACGTGACACGGTCCTCGTCGTCCTCCTGCTCGCGCTGCCCTTCTTCTTCTTGCGCGCGAGCATCCGGCGTCCGGAGGAGCTCAGCGCGGTGGATCGGACGATCCTCAGGCTCGCGGCGCCGCTGCAGTACGCGGCCGCCGCCCTGTCACGCGGGACATCGAAGCTCGTCGGCGAGTACGTCTACCTGGTCGACGTGAAGGCGGACAACGATCGGCTCGTGTTCGAAACGGCGCGACTTCGTGCCGGCCAGCGCGAGCTTGCCGGGGCGCTGGCCGAGAATCGCCGCCTGCGCCGGCTGCTCGGCTTGCGTGACACCTTGCACCATCAGACGGTGAGCGCGCTCGTCGTCAGCAAGGACACCACGGAATATTTTCGAGTCTGGCACCTGACGCTGGACGCGCCGAACGCGCAGCTTCGGCCGAACATGCCCGTGATTTCGCTGGACGGCGCCGTGGGCACCGTCCTTCGGGTGGCGGAGCACGAGGCCGACGTGCAGCTGACCGTCGACAGCGGCTTCGGCGTGGACGTGATCGTAGAGCGGACCGGTGCGCGCGGTTTCGTGCGTGGCTCCGGCGACCGCTCGAAGTACGCCGTCCGCGTCGAATACGTGCCGCGAACGGACCTGGTCGAAGTGGGGGACTTGCTCGTGACCAGCGGTGTCGGTTGCCGCTTCCCGAAGGGCATTCCGGTGGCCCGTGTGAGCAAGGTCGTGCGGCGGGATTTCGGCATCTACCAGAGCGTCGAAGCCGAGCCGACCGTGGACTTTTCACGGCTCGAGGAGGTGCTCGTCGTGCTCGTCGACGCGAGCGAATGCGACGCCACCGAAGGGGCGCGGCGCCCACGGGCGCAGCGATGACCGCCGGAGCCCCTCATGCGTAGCGCAGCGTATCTCGGCGTGGCGGTGCTTCTGTTGCTCGTGCAGAGTAACCTGTTCCGGCTGACCGCACCGATTGCCGGGCTCTTCGGCGTCGACTGGCCGCACGGGTTCATGCCGAGCCTGGTGCTGCCGCTCATCGTGTTCTTGGGGGTGCACGAGCTCTCGACGGCACGAGGCGCGCTGCTCGCGTTCGCGATCGGCTACGCCGCCGATATCCTCGGCGGGGCGCCGATTGGCCTCTTCACGTTCGTCTCCGTCTCGGTGTGGTGGTTGGCCCGCGTGACCGGCGTTCGCCTGACCGCGCAGAGCGCGCTCCCCCGCATGTCGCTGGCGCTCGCGTTCGCCCTCGTCGAGGGCGCGCTGGTTCTGATCTTGCTCGCGGTGTTCGGCGACGACAATCGCAGGCCGGTGGAAGTCGCCAGCGTGGTCGTCCCGCGCGCCCTGGCGACGGCACTCTGCTCGCCCCCCGTGTTTCGACTCGCCCATCGGCTCCGGCAGGGGCCGACCCCCGGCCGCGTCTCGGAGGCATAGACCCGCGTGCGGATCTTCGTACAGCGCTCCGACGTCGGCGAGTTTCGCCGGCGTTACCGCTGGATGGTGCTGGCCGTGCTCGCCTGCTTCCTCGTGCTCGTCGGACGGCTGGTTCAGCTCCAGCTGATCGAGGGGGACGTGCACCGCGCCCAGGCGAGGCGCAACATCGTGCGCGAGGGTTATCTCGCCACCACGCGCGGCGTCATTCGCGATTCACTCGGGCGCGTGCTCGCCGCAAACCGACCGGCCTACAACGTGTACGTCACGCCGGGTCGCCTCGACATGGAGAAGGCTTGGCCGCTGCTGGTCAAGCTGACCAGGCTGGACGACGCCGAGCGCGCGAACCTCGAGCCGAAGATCCTGGAGCGTCGCAAGCTCGATGCTCGCGACCGCCGCCGCTTGCAACAGATCCTGGTCAAGGTCGATATCGACCGCGATGCCGTCGCCTACCTCGAGACGCACGAGCGCGAACTCGATGGCATCGAGGTGGCGCCGTCCCCGGTGCGTTATTACCCGTTCGGGCAGCTCGGTGCCCACCTGGTCGGGACGATGCGGGAGGTCAGTCGCGAGGAGCTCGGCGGGCCGAGCGAGCGCGGGTACCGCTCAGGTGACCGAACCGGTGCGATCGGTATCGAACGGCGCTGGGAAAGCTACCTCCGCGGTCAGCGCGGCATGAGAAAAACCGTCCGGGGCGCGGGGCGTCGGCTCGCCCCGGCGGCGCTCGAGGCGAAGTACCTCGAGGAGCCCCGGCGCGTCGAGCCGATCCCGGGACGCGACGTGTCGCTGACGGTGGATATCGAGCTCGTGGAGGCGATGGAGCGGGCGATGCGCGGCCAGCTTGCCGGAGCCGCGGTGGTGGCGGACGTGCGGACGGGGCGGCTGCTCGGCGCGCTCTCGAAGCCGAGTTTCGATCCCAACGTGGTCTCGGGAGGGCAGGGGAGCAAGGCGGTGAGCGATGCGTTCCAGCGCCTGTACGCCGATCCGCTGAAGCCCACGTTGGACAAGACGATCTCCGCCGCGTACCCGCCCGGGTCGACGTACAAACCGTTCAGCGCGCTCGCCGGGCTTGCCGATGGGCTCATCGATCCGCACGCCCAGGTCGACTGTCGCGGCGGGTACGAGTACGGCAAGCGCTATTTCAGGTGCACCGGCGTGCACCGGCGCGTCAACTTGCACGAGGCCATCGTACAGTCGTGCAACACGTACTTCTACGACCTCGGGTCGCGCATCAGCATCGATCGACTGGCGTCGATAGGCCTGGATTTCGGCTTCGGCGTGACCACCGGGATCGGGGTCAACCCCGAGGCACGGGGGCGCATGCCGACGCGTGGTTGGTACACGCGCCGCTACAAGGAAGCCTTTCGTGGCGGCTTCACCGTCCTCTCTGCCATCGGTCAGGGTGCGACCACGGTGACCGTGCTGCAGCTGGCGCTGGCTTATGCCGCGCTGGCGAACGGTGGGACGGTCTACCAGCCACAGGTCGTGCGCAGCATCGAGACCAGCGATGGGACCGTGGTCCAGGAGTTCCCGCCTCGTGTGCGGCGCCTGGTCGACGTTAAGCCGGAGCACCTTGGGATGGTGAAGACGGCGTTGCGCGGCGTCGTCGACGATCGCCACGGCACCGCCTACGCCGAGCGCATCGAGGGTGTCGACGTGGCGGGAAAGACCGGCACCGCGCAGGTGAGCCACGTCACGCCGCGTGGCGTCGACCCCGACCGCGTCTGGTACTTCAACCGAGACCACGCGTGGTTCGCGGGCTATGCGCCGGCGGCGTCACCCGAGATCGCGATCGTGGTCCTGATCGAGCACGGCGGCGGCGGCGGCAAGAACGCCGTGCCCGTCGCCATGCGCGTGATCCGCGATTGGCAGAAACTCAAGGAAACGCGCCTCGGAAGCCGTGGACCGAAAGACCAGCCCGCGCGAGGTACCCTGTGACGGTCCGCGACCGTATCGCGTTCCGGGGCAGCCCTGGCATCGACATGCCGCTGCTCGCGGCCGTGATGGCCATCATCACCGCGGGGCTGGTGAACCTCTACAGCGCGACGAGCGTCTACGCCGACGACGCGCAGCGGGTGCAACTCGCCGACATCTACGTGTCGCAAATCTATTGGGTCGTGGTCGGCACGCTGCTCGCCATCCTGGTGGCGTCGATCGACTACCGGAGCTTCGAACGCCTCGCCATCGTCGCTTACCTGGGCGGGCTCGTGGCCCTGGGGCTCGTGTTCGTGCTCGCGCAGAGCATTCGCGGCGCGTCGCGCTGGATTGCATTCGGCAGTTTCAATTTCCAACCCAGCGAATTCATGAAGATCGTGCTGATCCTCGTGATCGCGCGCTACGTCCACAACGACCCGAAGCTCGAACCGCGGACGTTGCTGGATCTGGCGCCGGCGGCGTTCCTGACGCTGGTGCCCGTCGTTTTCGTGATGGCGCAGCCCGATCTCGGTACCTCCATCATCTACCTGCTCACGGCCGGGTCGATGCTGGCGATGACGAAGATCCGGATCCGCAGCCTCCTCACCCTGGGAGCAATCGTCGGGGCAGCGGTGCCGATCGCGTGGAACTACATCCTCCTCCCGTACCAGAAGGATCGGGTGACGAGCTTCATGAACCCGGAGGACGACAAGACGGGCTCCGGCTGGCACGCGCTGCAGTCGCTGACCGCGATCGGCAACGGGCAGCTGTTCGGTGAAGGGTTCATGCAGGGCACCCAGAACCAGTTTCAGTTCTTGCCCGATCAGTTCTCGGACTTTCCGTTTGCCGTCCTGTGCGAAGACTGGGGCTTCGCGGGTGCGCTCACGCTGCTCGGGCTCTACTGCTTCGCGTGCATCTGGGCCATTCACGTTGCGTCGCAGGCCAAGGATCGTTTCGGCGCCGCGATCGCCGTCGGCGTCGGGGCGAACCTGTTCTGGCACGTGATCCTCAACGTCGGCATGGCGGTTGGCCTCCTGCCCGTCGTCGGTGTGACGTTGCCGCTCTTCTCGTACGGCGGTTCGAACGTCGTCACGATGATGGTCGGGCTCGGGCTCCTGATGAACGTGTCGATGCGACGTTGAACGTCGCGTCGTTCGCGAGATACTGCGCTTCCAACGCCAGCGTGCCGTTGCACTTGGCGTGGAACGGACCAGCTCGGCGCGCAGGAATGCGTTTGGATCGCCTGATCGCCCCAGCTCGGCAGGCAGGAATGCGATTGGATCGCTTGGATCTCCTCATCGAGACGCTTGACGTGCCCTGACTAGGAACGCGATCGTTAACGCGGGATGGGACGCGGGCGGGGGGACACGCAGGAGCTCGATTCGCTCGTGACATCCGCCGTCGGCGGCGACGAGCTCGCAGAGCGAGCGCTATTGTTGGCGCTCGCGCCACCGCTCAGGCGCGCCCTTGCGCGCTGGTCGGATTCGCCGGCGGACGTGGAGGACGCGCTGCAGGAATGCCTGCTCGCGGTGCGCGCCGCACTCCCGCGTTTTCGCGGAGAATGCAGCGTGGTGGGGTTTGCCCTCGGTATCGCTCGGCGCCGCGCGCTCGTCTGGCGGCGCAGCCGCCGCCGGGAGCGCCGTCGAGAGTGGGAGTTTTCGCGCCTGGAGGCGCCACTCGCCCTCGGCGCGCGCCTGCCGCACGACGAGGTGCTGCTCACGCGCCGGCGCCTGCAGCTGCTCACACTGCTTGGCGCGTTACCGCGAGCTCAGGTGGAAGCGCTCGTGAATCGCTTCGTCTGGGGGGACTCGCTCTCGGACATCGCGTCGGAGTCCGGTGTCAGCGTGAACACGGTGCGGACGCGTCTTCGGCTCGCTCTGGCGGCGTTGCGCCGACGGCTGTGCACGGCCGAGCCAGCACTCGAGCTTTTTTCCGAAGAGGACAGATCGGTTCCCGGCCCGAGCGGCAACTAAGGAGGCAGACACTCAGGGAGGGTCGTGCGATGACGAAGCGAACGAACGCGGATAGGGAGCGCTTGCTCGCGCTCCACGAACTGTCGAGCGTGGACGTGGGGGTTGGGTCGATACGCGTCGACTTGGTACGGGCCTTGGCGAGTCTCGACGGGGAAGAGCTGCTGCTCCAACCGCTCCAGCTGCGCATGCTGGCGTTCTTTCTGAAGAACGTGGGGCAAGTGATCTCGCGGCAGGTCCTGCGCGACACGCTCTTTCGCGTGGCCCAAGCACCGGACAGCACGGGCGTCGCCCGACAGGTTTGCCTGTTGCGGCGCAATCTGGGTGAGCTCGGTCACTGTCTTTCCACCGTCCCGGGCGGCTACTGCATGCTCCTCCCGCCGTCGCCGGTGTCCCCGGTGGCAGGGGACGACGGGACGGGACCCGCGCACCGCTCATGAGATGAGCGCAACCATCGCGCACTAGCTTGCTCGTCAACGAGCGAACGCCGCTCCGGCCGAGCCTTCTCGGCGGAAGCGGCGACTCGCGCTCGTCTGGCTCGTTCAGAGAATCGTCGCCATGATGCCCGCGGGGAACAGTGGGATGTTGCTCGCCAGGCGATTGATGCGCATCGCTCGCGTCCAACCCGGGCACCCGGTGCTGTCGCTGCACACCACGCGCTGTGCGCAGAAGCCTCCGCCCGGCGCGCTCACCTTGGTGTAGTCGTAGGTCGGGTTCGTCACGGTGATGCCGAGCACGACGCCGTTTGCCCCGAGGAGTGGCCCCCCGCTATTGCCGCCGAAAACGTCGAGGTTGAACTCGATGCGCTCGAGTAGGCTCACGCCCTTCAGCGTAGCTCCCCCGCCGTGCTTGAGCGGCAAGCCGAGCGAATGCCCGAAGCCCTGCACCGCGAGTCCTAGCGTCGCGGAATCGACGTAGGACACCGGCAGGACGGGCCGGTTCGCTGCCAGGCGGTCGAGCGTGCAAAGCGACCAGTCGGTGTCGCTACCCCCGCTCCCAGTGTAGCTCGTCGTGAGCGTCGCGCAGGAGTAGACGTCGCTCTCCGGCACGACGGTCACCGGATTGTCCCCGGCAGCGTCGGCGTTGAAGCCGAAGACGAAGCGCTTGGTCGCCATGGTGGCGGCGCTGATGCAGTGGCCCGCCGTCGCGATCTGGCCGGGGCCGACCAGGAAGGCCGTGCAATTGGCGCCGCTTCGCTTGTTGAGGTCCGGGTCGCCGGCGCACAGAGGCTGCCATTCCATGTCGGCGACGCGGCCTTGGGTGTAGGCGCCGGTGGACAGCGTGCAGCTCCCGGCGCTGCAGCTCACGCTGCCCGAGCTGAATATCGCGGCGACCGAAGTGGCGAGTCGGCGCTCTTCCGCGTCGAACGCGCCGTGGTCTTCACGATCGTCGGAGCCGTAGACGACCGCGCCTTCGTCCTGCCCGATGGTCTCGGTTTCGTCGTCGGGCGCGGCGCTGCACTGCGGGAGGAATGCAACGAAAAATAGGAGCTTGGGAATTTGGTTGGGGGACATCGACACATCCTTGTCGCTGGGGGTTCGAAATCGATCGCCTCGAGCGCGGCCGTCGCGGCGGAGCGGGCCCCCCCTCCGCCGGCCAACGGTGCGCTGCCTTTCGCGCGGAAGGGGACTCACTGCGCCGGGTAGAGGCTCCAGGAGTTGGCGATTCGGCAGTTGGCCCCCGCGACCGGGCACTGGGTGTCGGTCATGAAGACTCGAAAGGTCTTGCCCGACAAGATGGCTGCTTCCGCCATCGAGACGAAGCGCGCCTGCTGGGTCGACGTGAGGCTGCTGATCGTGGCGCCGATCCAGTTGATCGAACCCGAGTAGTTGTTGCTGCAGTTCACCTCGAGCTCGCCGCTGAACTCGAAGACGGAGATTGGCTTGCAGTTGTACCAGGCGGCGGCGTCCACCTTTTCGGTCGCAGAGGTCACGCCGACGAGCGCGGCGGCTGAGAGCACGGCCATGTTGAAAATGCGGAAGATCGAGAGCTTCGTCATGGTGGATCCTTGTGTTGTGGGGCGCGGGGCCCGCGGTCCTTCACTCGGCGTCGGCGCTGTCGCCTTCACCGGATACGAGGAGTAGCGAACGCCGACGCGCGAAGGAACTTACCGTTTGGTAAACCAAGTCGCCCTCGCGTTCGCGTCTGCGAACGGACCAAGCAACTCGAACCAGCTGACGGAGCGATCACGATACCGTTGCCGTCGCAATGGGCAACCAAAAGTACTTCGTGGTTCCGTGATCAGCGTCGCTCCGAGCACCAGTCGTGTCCAGCAAGTGAGTCACGCTCACAGCGTCGGAGGACGCTCGCGATTCGCGCGTCGCTTGCGTCCCTGCCCCAGACTCGTCACCGGTGCGTCCGCGGACTCGCGATCGTGCGGCCGTGACAGCAGAGCAAGGAGCTCCGGCGGCCAAGCACGTGACGAGCGTCACCTCCACGGTCGAGCGGCTAGGGGGTCGGTTGGCTCCGTCCTTGCTGTGATCGATGTGGTGAGGGGCAAGCATTACGGGTGTGCAGAGCCTTCCTCGCGCCCTGGTTTTCAGCGTTTTCGCCCTCCCTTTCGCCGCCTGCGTGGGTGGCGAGACCACGACCGATGACCCGGGGAGCGGGGGCTCCTCGTCCGGCATGGGGGGAGCCACCGGCGGCGGACCACCGGGAGCCGGCACCGGGCAGGGCGGCAGCGGCGGCTCGACGGGCGGCACGGGTCAGACGGGCGGCGTGGGCGGCGTGGGCGGCGTGGGCGGCGTGGGGCCGGCGGGCACCGGTGGTGCATCAGCTGGCGCGGGAGGCAGTGTCACCACCGGTGGTGCAGGCGGTGTCGGTCCGGCGGGCACCGGCGGAAACGGTGGGGTAGGCGGCTCGGTGAGCGGCAGTGGTGGCACTGCCGGGCAACTGGGTGGCACGGGTGGCGCCTCCGGAGGGGCTGCCGGCATGGTGACGGGCGGCTCGGCGGGAGCAGGTACCGGTGGCTCTGCGGCGGGCACGAGTGGTGCGGGCGGGTCCGCCGGTTCCGGCGTCGTGTGCGGCGCTAGCCCTGCGGAAGCGTCGGCCGCTCTCGGGTTCGCGACGCAAGGCGGCACCACGACCGGCGGTGGCAACGCGAATCCGCAAACCGTCACCGGTAGCCTCCAGAGCGCCGTGTCGAGCGACTCGGCGAAGGTCGTCCGTTTCTCCGGCACGCAGTCCGTGAGCAACCTCAGCATCGGCTCGAACACCACGCTCGAGGGGACGAGCGCCACCGCGACGATCAACGGCGGTATCTCGATTGACGGCAAGTCGAACATCATCCTCCGCAATTTCCGCCTCAACGCCGACGGAAGCGGCGCGGCTGACGACGGCCTGAATATCCAGGGCTCCGATCACATCTGGATCGACCATCTGGAGATCTACGATGCGCCCGACGGCAACATGGATATCACCAATGACAGCGACTACATCACGGTTTCCTGGACCAAGTTTCGCTACTCGTCGACCGGCGACCATAACTTCTCCAACTTGATTGCTTCTGACGACAGCGACAGCGGCAACTACCGAATCACCTTTCACCACAACTGGTGGGGTACGAACGCGATGGAGCGCATGCCGCGCGTTCGATTCGGGCAGGTTCACGTGTTCAACAACTATTACGGCACCGGGCAGAATACGAATCTCGGCAACGACCACTGCATCCGAGCCGCCTACCAGGCCGACGTTCGCGTGGAGGGCAACTACTTCGACCGCGCCACGACTCCGCACGAGATCGCGGAGGACGACGGCACCGCCATGATGTCGGCGACGGTCTGCGCCAACAACACGTCGGCGGGAAGCGCCGCGGGCTGCAACATCGAATACCTGTCGATCAACACCGACGGAAACCCCTCGAGTCGCGGTACCGCCTTCACGCCGCCCTACCAGTACTCGAGCGCGATGGAACCCGCGGATTGCGTGAAAACCAACGTGATGTCCGGGGCGGGCCCGAAGTAGTTGCGGCAGAAGGACCGTCGGCGACCGGGGCCGAAGAGCGGCTCAGTCCAGGCGGAACAGATCGTCCAGGTCTTCCCTGGTCAGCTGTTTCTCGCCCGTCTGATCTTCGCTGAGCACCGACGTCACGAGGTCTTTCTTGCGCTGCTTGAGCTCGAGGATCTTTTCCTCGATCGTGCCCGCGGCAACGAGACGATAGACCGTGACCACCTTCTTCTGTCCGATACGGTGTGCGCGGTCGGACGCCTGGTCCTCGACGGCCGGGTTCCACCACGGGTCGAAGTGGATCACCGTGTCGGCGGCGGTGAGATTGAGGCCGGAGCCGCCGGCCTTGAGGCTGATCAAGAACACCGGGATCGTCGGATCCGCCTGGAAGCGATCGATCCGCTCCGGTCGATCCGTCGTGCTGCCGTCGAGGTACTCGTACCGGATCTTGTCCTCGTCGAGCGCCTGGCACATGAGCTTCAGCATCGAAACGAACTGGCTGAAGATCAGCACCTTGTGGCCGCCGGACTCGACCTCGTCGACGAGTTCGCGGAGCGCGCTGAGCTTGCCGCTGTCGTCGTGGCTGAATTCACGCGGCAGTCCGAGCAGGCGCGGGTCGCAAGCCGCCTGCCGAAGCTTGGTGAGGCCGGCCAGGATGTGGAGCTGGCTCTTCGCCATGCCCTGGCGCTCGACCTCGCCCATGACGTTCGCCCGCACCTCGCGCAGCACCTGGAGGTAGATCGCTCGCTGATCCGGCGCCAGATCGATGATCTTGTCCACTTCGAGCTTCGGCGGCAGGTCCTTCGCAACCTCGTTCTTCGTTCGCCGCAGGATGAAGGGATGGATGACGGCGCGCAGGCGCGCGGCGCGCTCGGAATTGCCTTGTTCGATCGGGCGAGCGTAGCGCTCCTCGAACTTCGGCAACGTTCCGAGCAGGCCAGGGCTGACGAAATCGAAGAGCGACCAGATCTCGCTCAGGCGATTTTCGATCGGTGTGCCGGTCAGCGCCAGCCGGTGCTCGGCCTGGAGATCCTTGGCGGCCTGCGCGGTCGCGCTCAGCGGATTCTTGATCGCCTGTGCTTCGTCGAGGATCGCGTAGTCGAGCCGCAGCTCTTTCAGGAGGTCGATGTCGCGCCGGAGGAGGGCGTAGCTCGTGATGATCACATTCGACGTCTCGAGCTCGTCGGCTTGTTCCTTGCGGCCGGCACCGTGCCAGAGCGCGGTGGTGAGCGCCGGCCCGAAGCGTTCGATCTCCCGCACCCAGTTGGTGACGACGCTGGTGGGGGCGACGATCAGCGCCCGCAGCGCCTGGTCCTTCTTCTCCGCCTTGAGCGACAGAAGGAGGGCGATGGTCTCGATCGTCTTGCCGAGACCCATGTCGTCGGCGAGGACGCCGCCGGAGCCGATCTCGTGGATGAAACGCAGCCAGGAAAGGCCCTGCTCCTGGTACGGGCGCAGCGTGGCCTTGAGGCCCTTGGGCTTCTTCGCAGGCTTGATCTCGTCGATGGACTGGAGCTTCTGGAACAGTTCCTTGGTGCTCGCCGTGACCTGCGCGCTCTCGGCGTGCTGCAGGAGCTCCTGCACGCGACCGGCGTGGGCGAGGCCGAGCTTGCCGGATTTTCCGGCGGCGACGATCAACTCGACCTCGCGATCGAGCATGCTTTGCACGCGCTCGGCGTTGATCGGGGCGAACGAGTTGTCCGAGAGGCGAACGTATTTTTTCCCCTCACGCAGGCAACGCTCGAGCTCCTCTCGAGTCACGCCCACACCTTCGCTCTCGTAGCTCACCTTCACGTTGAGCCAGTCAACCCCGCTCGAAACGCGTGCGTTCATCATCACCGGCTTCGACCGCACCTGAGTGCCGACCAGCTCTTCTGGAACGTACAGATCCCACTCCTCCGGCAGCGACCCCACGCCTTCGGACCAGAACGCGATCGAATCGTCGCCGTGCGCCACGAAGTGCTGACCGCTCTCGTCCGCCTCGAGTCCGAGGGCGAGGAGCTTCGCCACCGCATTCTGCTGTGCCGCGATGTCGCAGCGGATGCAGCGGGCGCGCTTCTGCCCTTCCTGGGGCGGTAAAATCATGATCGGGGGCGAGATGCCGTCGGCGCGGACCTCGACCTCGAGCTCCCCGTAGGCGGCGCGGAGCTCCACCTCGACTTGCGTGAGAGAGCCCCCCGCCCGCATGCGGAAAGTCGGCTCGAGATCGACGACGTCGGCCACCTGCGAAAGATCCGGCAGCTGAGCTCCGACCTCGCTCGCCACTTTCGGCAGCCCAAACGTGATCATGCCGATCAGCTCGGAGGCGGGCTCGGCGATGGTCGGACTCCGGAGCAGTCGGCGAAGCGCCGACGGTGCGATCCGTGGATCGAGTGGTCGCGCCACGCCGTCGCTGGTGTCGATGTGCCAACCGGGCGCGCCTTCGAACCACCCGCCGCTGGTGAGCTGGAAGCGACGGCCGTCCGGGCGCTCGAAGGTGACCTTGGCGACGATCGTCTCGGCGCCGACGAGCTCGAGGTCGAAACGGGGCCGAAGCGGTTCTTCCACGAACCGCAGCTGCATCAGCGCAGGTTCGAGCAGCACGCGACGTTCGCGCAACAGGGGCAAGAGCTCGGCCGCGTCTTCGCCACGGATGTCGACCGCGGGGTGTCGCGGGTTGCCGCTCTCGAAGCGTGCGAGGACGCGGAGCGCGGCGCGATCCGGCGTCGGCGCGAGCGCCTGCCAGCCGAGAGCGACGCTCGGCAGGAGGGGCACTCGGTGCTCGACGTCGAGAACCGTCACCGTCAGCCCGCCTTGCCGCACGTGCACGCGGAACTCGAGGAACAGCTGGCGTGCCGCGGATTCCGGCGGGAGCCAGGCGCCGATGCCCGTGGGGCGCGCGCTCGCGTCGGCGAGGGGCGGCGTGTAGTGCGTGGTGGGGGCGTTCAGCTGCTGGGCCTGGGCCCGGCGCCGGCGATCGCGGCGGCGGTTGCCCTTACCGCCCTCGGCGCTGCCGTTCGTGGCGTGCTGGTGCTGCGGGTGCTGGTGCTGATGCTGGTGAACCTGGCCGCCCGGTGTGGGAGGCGTACGAGGAAGCTGCGAGCGCGCTCGATTGCGGACGGTGATCAGCAATGCTGCTACGTGCTTGCAGTGCTGCCCGGTCTTCTGGAACGCCGGACAGGTGCAATGTGACGTGATGCCTTCGCCGCCGAGGCGGATGGTCACGGCGTACGGATCGGGATCCGAACCACGCACTTTGCCTTCCGCGGTCGCCTCGTTCACGTCCACGTCCTCGACGACCTTCCGCTTTTCGTAGTCGAGGCCGCGCAGGAAGGTGCGCGCGCCCAGCAGGCGTCGGAGGCCTCGGTCGGAGAGAGTGGACAGTGCGTCGGCTAGAGTGGACAAGGTGATGGGCCCGAGCGAGCGCCCCGCGAGGGGTTCGTCCGGGTCGGGTCAGCTGAAGAAGGGGGTGGAAAGTCCGATCGAAGTGGCCATCAGGGAAAACATGCACGCTGCGGGTGACGCGGCGTTGCCCAGGATGTCAGCCAGTGAGCCCGCGCTGGCGGAGGCCGCAACACTGGCGGTGTCTCCGTCCGGCCGACTCGCTCGGCGCACGGCGAAGAGAACGGCACGGGCTCCGTTCGCCGTAAGCGCAACCCACAGGGCAGCCGCCGCGGCTCCCGCGGTCACCACCGCGAAAACCTCGGCCGCCAATCGAGGGCTTCCACTCCGATACACGAGCTCGAGGGCGATGCCAAGCAGAACCATGGGCAGGCAGGCGGCAGCCGCGTCCCAGGGGCCCTCGGAGAGCCCCGCCCGCGCGCAAACCTCTTCACATCCTCGGTAGCTCGGGGCTCGGGGCTCCAGGCCGCCGGTTTGCCCCTCGAGCGCTCGGGCAACCTCGGCGTTCGCGTCGGCTGCGCCCCGGGCCGCCCGGCGAGCGCCGGTGGATGCGTAGAACAGGCAGACAGCGGCGCCGGCGAGGGCCAACCCCGCGAGCAGCAGCGTTGGGCGCGCCACGATCGCGGTCGCTACCGGGACGGCCAGAGCGAGACCAGCGGAGAGCAGGCCCGTGGCGGCGGTGAGGTAGCTTCGCGCTGCAGCTGCGGAGTGCTCGGTCGTGTCGTCGAGACGCTTGGCGCGACGAGCGGCTTCCGGATCTCCGACTGCCATTGCACCGATGCCGCGCGCGCCCTCTGCGGCGGAGGCAAGTGCCTCGACGCCGACCATGTACGGACACAGCGCGCACAGCGCGCTCAGAGCAACGAGCAAACCCAAACGGTCACCAAACGGGACACCGCTCGCAACGCCCAGCGCCTGCGCCCCGAGCGCACCGGCGACGGCGAGAACGATGAGGAGCGAGGCGTGCCGGAACCCGCCGAGCAGCGCCCACGCCCCGACCGTGCCGGCGCCGGCGCGAACGAGTGGCCGCGACTCGGGACGCGCGCGCCCCAAGGCGCTCGCGTAGACCGAGCTCGACCCGGCAATCACCAGCGAGAGCCCCGCGGCACCAGCCCCGGTGAAGAACCACCAGGCGTCTGGAAACAGCCAGTAGCTCGCTCCCGCGACGCCGAGCAACAGCAGCCAGACCGAACTTGCGAGACCCCGGAGCAACGCGAAGTGTGGCTCGTGGTTCTCTTCGGTCCGCGCAACGAACAGCCCCACCGTCGAAGCGACGATGCCGAACGCCGGGAGGACCAGCGAAAGGACGGAAAAGCGCATTGCGTGGGCGCCCTCGAGGCCCAGGCCTCGCGGGATGACGAGCGAAAGCGCGGTCAGCAGGGCGGAGCCGGCGAACGCGCTCACGGCGCGCGCGGCCGATGCGAGGTCAATTGCGACGAGCGAGCTCACGAGGGCAGGGTTTCGGGGATCAGACGCACCGATCGACGGCGTGTGGAGCAGGGCTTGGCTCGCGCCCGCGGCTGCGGTGACGCGGTAGGCGGACGCCGCGCGGCCGGTCGTGACGGCGGCGAGCGCAGCGCCGGCGGCATATCCGGGCAGGCTGCTGGCATTCAGGGAGAAGGGTCCGGATAACGAGCCTGACCCTCGGAGCAGGTGGTCGCCGAGCAGCAAGGCAAAGGCGCCGAGCGCGCCCGCGGCCTGGGCACCGAGCCCGGACGCGCCTCCCAAGCGGAGGGCCGTCGAGAGAGCTAGGTCGAATCGTCCTCGAGCAGCGTCGAGCGTGGCGGCCGCGGCGCGACCGGCGAGCCGCGCAGCGACGGCCGCGATGAGTGCGCCGAGCAATGCCCCCACCATCACGCCGGCGGCGCGCGCCATCCCCACATCGGGGCGCCCCAGCATCGACTCCGCGCCAAACGCGAACAGCGCGAACAGGACGGCGATCGGCGCCTGCCGGGTGCGTTCTCGGGCCAAGAGCGCCTCCGAGGCACGCTCGATGGCGGCAACGACGCGCCGCGCGCCCGGCCCGTCGACCGCGCCGGCGTGCACGCGAACGATCACCAGGGCAAGCGCCAGGGCGCCTGCCTCGAGAGCAACGATGAGCGCGAGCTCAGTCACGGGACGTTACGTGGGCCGGGATCAGTGCCCGTGACCCAAAACCAGAAGGCGCGCGCCGTTCGTGGTTTCAGCCGCCGAGCTTCTTCGACTGAATCACCATCAGGTGATACTTGCCGAACTCGCTCTGCCCGAGGGTGAACAGCACCTCGATGAAGAGACGGTACGGCGTGCCGCGGTCGGCGATGATGATCGCCTCCGAGCTCGAGGGGTCGAGGCCCTTGGCGCGGCGGATCGCAACGTCCGTGCGCCGGGCGTTCTGCAACACGTTGCCGAGGGGCACGATGTAGAGGTCGTTGGGGCCGCCGCGCTTGTGCTGGGCGCCGACGCCGGTCTGCGCCTGCGATTCACGCCCCGGAAGCGCGATGATCTTCTGGTCGCCGACCAGGATCTGCGATTTCGAAATGGTGAGAGTGACGCCATCCTGGTGCGGATCCGACTTGGCGACCGAGGTCGGTAGGCGAAGATCGTCGCTCTGCGGGATGGCGTTCGACGACTCGCCCAAGGTCTTCAAGAGGAAGACCAGGATGATCGTCATGATGTCGAGCATCGCGGTGATGTTGAGGAAGTTGATCTCGGGCTCGTGGGCGGCCCTGCGGATCGCCTTTCGGAGCTCGGACTTGTAGCGGATGATGTCGCCGCTGCCGCCGGTAGCCGCCTGCTGGGTCACGTCGTCCTCCCCATCAACGCGGCACCTTGAAGTTCACGTTGGAGAACATCGGGACGCCGCCGGCCGTCTGCCGCAGTGCATCGATGACGTTCATGATGATCTGGTACTCGGTGCCGGGGTTCGCCGTGATGTAGACCTGATCTTCGTCCTCGAACTTCTGCTTGAGCTTGGTCGCGCAGGCGGTGAGCGAGGCGTAGTCGTACTTCCCGCTGGTGAGCGGGATCGCGATGCCCGGCCCCTGGCCGGTGCAGCCCGGCGAGATGTTGCCGCCCGATGCCTTGAGCGAAAAGCCGTCGTTGACGATGAAGACGGTCAGGTTCAGCGCCTCGGACTGGATCTGACTCCGCACGCCGGACCCTTTGCCGGACGGCGGCGTGGTCTCGATCGTCGACGTGAACGTCACCGCCACCGTGGCGAGCACGAAGATGAGGATGTTCACGATGATGTCGAGGAACGGGACGATATTGAGCTCGCCGCCCTCTTCGTCGGGGGCGAGCTCCCTCGGCTGGCTCATGCGGCGGATCTTGCCGCGTTGGGCTGCTGTGAGCGAATCCGACATCGCCGCCGGCGACTCAGCTAGGGCGCTGTCCGATGGTGAGGAGGTTGAACGTGCGCTCCATCGTCGACTCGAGGTCGTGCTGGATGGCCTTCGCACGCGTGTGCAGGATGATGTGGCAGATCATGCAGAACACCGCGATGCCGAGGCCGAGCGCGGTGTTGTACATGGCTTCCGCGATGCCGTTCGACAGCAGACGCTGCTTGTCGGCTTGCGAGAGACCGGCCTGCGAGATCGCGCTGAACGTCGAGATCAGACCGCTCACCGTGCCGAGCAGGCCGATCAGGGTCGCGATGTTGGCGAGGGACCAGAGGGCGCCGACCCGTTTTTCGGCCTGGGGCTTGAGCTCTGACAGGCGCTCGCTCAGGGCGGCGTCGATCTCGTCGGGGCCCTTGTTCGCGTGCGTGAGGCCCGACTTCACCAGCTGGAGGATGGGGTAGTCGCTCGCCTCGCAGAGCTTGATCGCTCGATCGATGTTGCCCGCTTGGACGAGCTTTTTGACCTGAGCGAAGAATTCCTTCGAGTTTACCCGGTAGCGCGTCAGCTGAAACGCAAAGCGCTCGATGACGAGGGTCAACACAATCGCCGAGGTGCACAGGTTCAGCACCATGAAAGTCGGGTTGTGACGAAACGCTTCGACCAGTTGGCTGGAACCGGCGCCTTCGGCCGCTAGGAGCAAAAGCTGCATTCCCCTTGTCCCTTTCCTCGAGGACTATTCTTGTCAGACCTTGACAAACAGAGTTTGCGGGAGCCTCCCGCTACGAGGGCCGCACTATAGCCGGCCGTCACGAGCGCAAGCAAGCGCGCGTTGTAACGTCGATTTTCGGGGCCGCGGGCCGGCTCGGCTCGGCTTGCCTCGCCTCGCCTCATTTCCCTGGAGCTCGCTAGCCAGCTAGCGAGCTGGCACGGCAATCGGTTGGGGCGAGGATCGATCCCGCGCCGGAGGCTCCCTCTTTCATGAAGGTGGAGGAAGGTGCACCGCGAAGGTCGTGAGCGAAGGGGGTCAACCTCGCGATCGTGTCGGGCACGTTGCGGACGTCGTGAGGTGGCGATCACTCCTCTACACTCAAGAGAGCGACCCGGGTCGCCGATGTAATTTTTCTCTCGGACGCGATTTCGCTCTTACTGGCAATCCGGACCCAATCTCTCTTGACGGGCTGGGTCCCACTCAGCAAGATGGCGCCGTCCAGTACCGCCGTAACCGAGGCGGGAACGGGTGTCCGAGGCTCTCTAGAAAAGCCGCGGGCTTTAAGTGGCCGAACTGCCCCCAAGGCATGCAGGCCCTCGAAGCCAGCGGGCGGAAGGTAGAACGAGAAATGTCTGATCTTTGGCATCACTACCAAGCGGGCGGCTGGGCCATGTGGCTCATCCTGTTCTGGCTGATTTGTTCGATCGCGGTCATCGCCGAGCGGAGCGTTTTCCTCTTCGGTGCGTCGATCAACAAAGACGTGTTCCTGGCGACGATGCAAAAGTGCATCTTGGCCGGGGACGTCGCGAAGGCCGTCAAGATGTGCTCGGCGGCGAACGCGCCGCTCGCGCGCATCGTCCAGTCGGGCCTCGTCAAGGTCAACCGACCTGACGAAGAGGTTCAGGCGGCGATGGATGAAGGCGCACTCCGTGAGATGCCGAAAATCACGAAGCGCACCGGCTTCCTCGCGCTCTTCGCGAACCTCGCGATGCTCTGCGGTCTGTTCGGTACCATCATCGGGCTGATCAAGGCGTTCGGCGCCGTCGGCGGCGAGTCGGTGGACCCGAGCCAGAAGGCGCGCATCCTCGCGGAAGGCATCTCGGAGGCAATGAACTGCACCGCCTTCGGACTGCTCGCCGCGATCACGGCGCTCGTCGGCTTCGCGTTCCTCAACGGCAAGACCCAGTCGATGGAAGACGACATCAACGAGGCGTCTGTCACGGTTCTCAACCTCGTCGTTGCGAACCGTCAGAAGGTCAACCTGCAGGGCCTCGAAGGCTGATCCAGCCTTCGATGCGGCTCTGACACCCCGTTCAGCCGGCTCGGATTACGCCAGAAGCGTGAGCCGAGCCGGCACCCCGCACCGAGAACGATAGAAGGTAAAGACCCATGGCTGGCATCGACGTAGGCGGTCACGGTGGCAAGCGCCCGACCAATCACGAAATCCCACTGATTCCGTTCATCGACTTCCTCCTCTGTCTGGTCGCGTTCTTGCTCGTGACCGCGGTGTGGTCGCAGATGGCGCGGATCAACGCCGACGCGCGCGTGCCCGGTCCGCCCCAGCCCGACGAGCCGAAGGATCCACCCAAGGAGAAGCAGCTCCACGTGGAGATGAAGGGCGAGACGAAGTTCCAGCTCGTGTGGAAGGAAGGGAACACCGTCGTCAACACGATCGACATCGATCGCAAGCCGGTTCCCGTCGGCGACGGCGGCGACATTCGCTTCCCCGATCTCGCCAAGAAGATCGTAGACGAATGGAATGCCAACGGGTCGCACAAGGCCTCGTCCGACACCAAGCTCGATCAGTCGGTGCTCCACACCGACAACTCGACGCCCTTTCAGGACGTGATCGCCGTCATCGACGCGATCTACACGCCGAAGCGCGATTTGACCTGGGGCGGCAAGACCGAGAAGGTCCCCGCCTTCAACGTGACCTTCGCGGTGAACTGAGGATTCATGTCGGACAAGCCCCTCTCTCGTTTCGTGCAGCCGATCGCCGTTCCTGGGCGCCGGCTGCTCCACCACGTTCCGCTTAGGTTCGTGCGCAAGAAGGTGACCGGCGGCGGTCACCGCTCGGTGAACTCCGAGATCCCGCTGATCCCGTTCATCGACTTCTTGCTCTGCATCGTGCTCTTCCTCCTCGCCAGCTTCTCGGCGTCGGGTGAGTTGCCGATCGACAAGAACGTCAAGCTGCCGAACGCCGAGAACGTCATCGACATGACCGACGCTCCGATGTGCGCCATCACCGGGACGCAGATCCTGGTCGATGGTTCGCCGGCCGGCAGCACGCGCGTGATCGAGGAGGCGAATCGCCTCCAGCGCGTGGAAGAGCTGTTCAACATCCTCAAGAACAAGCGCGAGCTCTGGAAGCAGCTGAACCCGGGTAAGGATTTCCCGGGCGTCATCGTGCTTCAGGTCGACCGCAAGGTGCAGGCGCTGGTCGTGAAGAGCGTGTTCCAGACGGCTGCCTTTGCCGGCTACCCGAACGTGAGCTTCATGGTCGGGCGTCTCGGCGCGAAGTGACGCGGGCGCGATGCCCCGGGGCGGCCTGAGCGCTCGGGCCTCTCGAAAGCGGCCATGAACACGGTTGGGTCTCGCGAGCGCGGGCTCCCTTCGGTGAACGAGGCGCGGGCGGAGCGCCGCCGGGCGATCGTGCTCGGGCGGGTGCGGTTGCGCGGGATGCCGCCGCACTTTTGGCTCTGGGCACTGACGATCATCGGGGTGTTCTCCGTCTTTTACTGGCGTCTCGCCGAGGGACACCTCGAGAGCAAGAAAGCGCAGGTGATGGCCAAGCAGCGGGCGGTCGCCCGCTCCATCGGTCCGACCATCCTGCCCTTTCGCGACAAGATCGAGGGCTGGGCGCGAGAGCTCGCCGGGCCGTATCCCGGAAACCTGGCTGCGGCGGGCGCCCCGTACCAGGCCATCCGGCAGAGCCCCGGCGTGTACCTGAGGCTCCGCCTCTCGAACGCACGTTTGGTGCGGGATATCCGCAAGGCGGCGCGGGTATCGCTGCACGACGGCTTCACGGCGTGCCTATTCGTGAACAAGGACGCGGGGTCCCGCACCGAGGGGCCGCCGTGCAAGGTGACGGCGAACTGCGAGCCCGGGAAGCTCTGCAACGAATGGAGCGTCTGCGCGAACCCGCCGACCCCGTACAACATGCGGCTCGCCTACCGGACGCTTCGCGTTCTCTCGAGCGAATGGACCGACGAGCTGCATTCGGCGACGAGCGAGCTCCTCGTCAACGCGTACGACCGGGATCTCGACAGCGTCACGCGCTTCGACGTGCGCATCGCCGCGGACATCCTGGCCCGCTCCAAGTTTTTCACGCTGGTTCTCGACGAGGATCCCGAGAGCGGCCTGCCTGTGGAGCTGCCGGACGCGGGGGAATCTCCCGAGGAGCGAGTTCAGCGTGTCGGTCATTTCGCCCGCGTCGGCATCTGGGACCTCGCGACCGGGAAGCCGCTCCTGAGGTTGCGATCCGAAGCGGCCGGTGAATTCGTGCCGATGGGCGAAAAGGTCGTGCGCGACCCGATGATCGTCGCGGCTCAGGCCCGGCAGGTGAACAGCTGCCAGCTCGCGCTCGCCGTGCGAAGCGCCCTCTCCGACGACGCAGCGCCGTGAGACGCTAGTTGAGGAGCTTCGGGCCCGTGGGCCCGGTCTTCGATGGGCGGCCGCGGGACTCGAAGCGAAGGGCGCCGTCTTTCTCGTCCACCGTGACGTGGCCCCCGTTCTCGAGCTCGCCGAACAGGAGCTCGTCGCCGAGAGGTCGCTTGATCTCGTCCTGGATCAACCGAGCGAGCGGCCGCGCACCCTGGTCCTTGTCGTAGCCCTTCTCGGCGAGGTACCCGCGCGCCGCCGGGGTGAGCGAGAGCGTGACTTCACGCTCGGCGAGCTGCTCGCAGAGTTCCTTCATGAACTTGTCGACCACGCGCTCCATCACGGCCGGCGACAGCGGATCGAACTGGATCCGCGCATCCAGCCGGTTGCGGAACTCCGGGCTGAACAGGTTCTTCAGCGCGAGATCCTCCTTGCCGCGGGAGTCACGCTGGCCGAAGCCGACCATGCCCCGCGCCATGTCCTGTGCGCCCACGTTGCTGGTCATGATCAGGACCACGTGGCGAAAATCCGCTTTCTTGCCGTTGTTGTCGGTCAGGGTGCCGTGGTCCATCACCTGCAGGAGCACGTTGAACACGTCCGGGTGCGCCTTCTCGATCTCGTCGAGCAACAGCACGGCGTGCGGCGTCTTTGCGATCGCCTCGGTCAGGAGGCCGCCGCGGTCGTAACCCACGTAGCCGGGAGGCGCGCCGATCAGCCGCGATACGGTGTGGCGCTCCATGTATTCGCTCATGTCGAAGCGAAGGAGCTCGATGCCGAGAGTCTTGGCGAGCTGGCGGGCCGCCTCGGTCTTGCCGACGCCGGTCGGTCCGGTGAACAGGTAGGAGCCGATGGGTTTTTCGCGCGGACGGAGCCCGGCTCGCGAAAGCTTGATCGCGGTCGAGAGCTCGCGAATGGCGCGGCTCTGGCCGAACACGGCCTGCTCCAGATCGGTCTCCAGGTTCTTCAGTGCCGTCTTGTCGCTCGAGCTCACCTGGCGCGGCGGGATCTGCGCCATCCGGGCCACCACCTCCTCGATACGCGCAACCTTGACGACCGGTTCCGCCGCCTCGTCGAGCTTCGCGTCGGCGCCGGCCTCGTCCACGAGGTCGATGGCCTTGTCCGGCATCTTCCGATCGTGGAGGTGACGATCGGCCAGCTTCGCTGCGGCTTCGACGGCATCGTCGTCGTACGTGACGCCGTGAAATTCCGCGTAGCGAGGGACGAGCCCTTTCAGGATCAGGAGCGTTTCGTCGAGCGTCGGCTCGAGCACCTCGATCTTCTGAAAGCGGCGAGCGAGGGCGCGGTCACGCTCGACGTGAGTCCGGTACTCCTCGAACGTGGTGGCACCGATGCAACGGAGCTTGCCGCTGGCGAGCGCGGGCTTCAAAAGGTTGGCGGCATCGAGCGTGCCTCCGCTCGCGGCACCGGCGCCGACCACGGTGTGCATCTCGTCGACGAACAGGATCGCGCCGGGCTTGTCGCCCAGCGCTTTCAGCACCGCTTTCACGCGATTCTCGAAGTCGCCCCGGAACCGTGTGCCGGCAACCAGCGCGCCCATGTCGAGCGCGTAGATCACGGCCGTTTCGAGGGACTTCGGGACCTGGTGGCGCACGATGCGATCGGCAAGACCTTCGACGATTGCCGTCTTGCCGACGCCGGCATCGCCGACGAACAGGGGATTGTTCTTCTTCCGGCGAGCGAGCACCTGGATGGCGCGGCGGAGTTCCTTTTCGCGGCCGATCAGTGTCTCGATCTCACCGGCGGCGGCGCGCTCGTTCAGGTTCACGGCGAAGCGCTCGAGCGGGTCACCGGGTGCCTCGCGCTCGTCGTCGTCGCCCTCCGTCACGCTGGGGGAAGGTTCGAGCGATGCCTCGCTCCCGTCCTTGGTCACCCCGTGGGAAATGAAGCTCACCACGTCGTAGCGCGTGATCCCCGCGTCACCCATGGCCTGGACGGCGGGAGAATCCGACTCGGCAAAGATGGCGATCAGCACGTTGTGGCCCTTGAGCTCGTCCTTGCCGCTCGATTGCACGTGGATGGCGGCACGTTGTAGGACGCGCTGAAAACCGCGCGTGGGCGTTGGCTGGACCGGATCGGTGCCGGCGACCGGCTTGAAATCCTCACTCAGGATCCGCTCGAGGCGCTTCTTCAGTTTCTCGACCTTGCCGCCCGCCTTCTTGACGACGGCCGCGGTCGCTTCGTCGTGCAGCAGGGCGTAGAGCAGGTGCTCGACGGCCATCACGTCGTGCCGCCGCGTGACCGCTTCGCGGAGCGCTAGCGAACAAGCAAACTCGACTTCTGCACTGACCTTCATGCGTCGCTCCCAAGCCCCTCGGGCTCAGCCGTGCAACGTAGAGGGTGGCCGTGCTCCTTCGCGTACGCGAGCACGTGGGACGCCTTGGTCTCCGCCACGTCTCGGGTGAAGGTGCCGGCGATACCGAAGCCCTTGTGGTGGATGTGCAGCATCACCTGGGTCGCGCCCGTCTCATCCATATGGAAGAACTTCATCAGCACGTGGACGACGAACTCCATCGTCGTGTAGTCGTCGTTGTGCAGCACCACGACGTAGCGCCGGGGCTTCGCCACCTTCTGGCGTTCGACCACATCGAGCTCGTCCTCGGGCGACGGGCCGGTCTTCGTTCCGTTCGAAGGCATCCGAGGTAGATTCTGGGCACGCAAGGGCCCTTTGTCGAGACCCGTGCCATCGACCGGGGCTCGAGCCTTGACCGTGAACTCCCCGAGGCCCCGGTCGTCAACGAGGCGACGCGTTCGCGAGCCCTAGGTCGTCTTCTTGGCGGGTGCTTTCGGCTTCGCGGCTTCCGCGTTCTCGCGGGCGCGGCGTGCTTCCCAGGCTAGGTTCTTTTTGGCGCGGCGAATGCGCTTGCGCCGACGGGTACGGGGGTCTTGCGGGGTTCCCATGAAGAATTTCGTCCGATGCTAGGTGCCCGTCTCTCCGGAAACGGGAGGACTAGATGGTCCAGGTGCTGCCGCCGCGCAAGAGCTTCTGCAGATCCCCGTTGCCGAATTTGTCTCGGGCGGCTTTTTGCTGGGCTCGGAGGGTTCCGTCGTAGGTCGGCCGGCGCGTGGCGTGGAGCACGCCGACCGCAACCGGAAACTCCGGGAACGGCATGCGCGTCAGGAGCTGGGCGAACGTCGGGTTCGTTTCGTCGTGCACCAGCACGTCGTCCAGGGTTGCGCCGTTCTCGCCGACCTTGATCACCTCGAGCGCCAGCGTCCGCGGGTTCAGGCGTAGGCCCTTGTCGTTGGCGGCGCCGAACAGGAGCGGCTTGCCGTGCTCGACGCGCACCTGGCGCTCGGCGCGGACGGCCTTGTCGGTGAAGGCGTCGAACGCGCCGTCGTTGAACACGTTGCAGTTCTGGTAGATCTCGAGGAACGCGGTACCGACGTGGGCCGCGGCGCGGCGGAGGACGTCGGACAGGTGCGCCGCCTCGGTGTCGATCGAGCGAGCGACGAAGCTCGCGTTCGTGCCGAGCGCGAAGCTCGAGGGGTCCATCGGTTGATCGGCCGAGCCCGAAGGCGTGCTCTTGGTGATCTTGCCGACCTCGCTGGTGGGCGAGTACTGGCCCTTCGTCAGCCCATAGATCCGGTTGTTGAACAGCAGGATCTTCACGTCGAGGTTCCGCCTGAGGCAGTGCATCAGGTGGTTGCCGCCGATGCTGAGGCCGTCACCATCGCCGGTGGCGATCCACACCGAAAGCTCGGGGTTGGCGATTTTCACGCCGAGTGCGACGGCCGGGGCTCGGCCATGGATGGTGTGAAACCCGTAGGTGTTCATGTAGTACGGGAAGCGGCTGCTGCAGCCGATGCCGCTCACCCACACCATGTTCTCGCGCGCGATCCCGAGCTCCGGCATCACGCGCTGGACGTTCGCCAGGATCGAGTAGTCCCCGCAACCCGGGCACCAGCGCACGTCCTGATCGGTCTCGAAATCTTTCTTGGTGAGCCGGCCCGGCTCGATCACGTTCGCCATCTCAGCTCTCCAACAACTGGCGGATCTTGTCCTCCAGCTCCGCGATCATGAACGGCTGCCCCTGCACCTTCGCGAGGCTCTCGGCCGGCACGAGATACGTGCTTCGAATCATCTTCGACAACTGACCGAAGTTCAGCTCCGGAATCAGCACTCGCTCGAAGCGGGCGAGGAAGGCACCCAGGTTCTTCGGGAACGGGTTGATGTAGCGGAGGTGCGCGTGCGAGACACTGAGCCCGCGATCACGACAGCGCTGGACGGCTTCACGGATGGCGCCGTACGTGGAGCCCCAGCCGAGCACGAGGAGCTTGCCCGTTTCGTCGCCGACTTCGACCTCGAGGTCGGGGATGTCGTTGGCGATCCCTGCAATCTTGGCCGCCCGCGTCTTCCCCATGCGCTCGTGGTTGTCGGGCGCGTAGGAGATGTGCCCGGAGTCGAAGTCCTTCTCGAGGCCGCCGACGCGGTGCATGAGCTCCGGCGTGCCGGGGATCGCCCAGTTTCGTGCGAGCGTCTCCGGGTTGCGCAGGAACGGGTGAAAGCCGGCCGGATCCTTGCGGAAGTTGACCTCGATTTTCGGCAGATCGGCGACGGCCGGGATGCGCCAGGGTTCGGCGCCGTTCGCGAGGTAGCCGTCGGTGAGCAGGATCACCGGCGTCATGTATTTCGTCGCCAGGCGGACGGCTTCGATCGCCATCGTGAAGCAATTGCCCGGGGTCGAGGCCGCGATCACGCACACGGGGCCTTCGCTGTTCCGGCCGTACACCGCCTGCAGGAGATCGGCCTGCTCGGTCTTCGTCGGCAGGCCGGTGCTCGGACCGCCACGCTGGATGTCGATGATGACGAGCGGCAGCTCGACCGAAAGCGCGAGCCCGATGCCCTCCATCTTGAGGGCCATGCCCGGGCCGCTCGTGCTCGTCACGCCGAGGTTGCCCGCGTAGGAGGCGCCGAGCGCGGCGCAGACGGCGGCGATCTCGTCTTCAGCCTGGATGGTCGTGACGCCGAACTGCTTGTACTTGCTGAGCTCGTGGAGGATGTCGCTGGCCGGCGTGATCGGGTAAGCCCCGAGCACGAGCGGGAGCCCGGAGAGCTGCGACGCGGCGATCAAACCGAGTGCCGTCGCCGTGTTGCCGCCGATGTTCCGGTACTCGCCCTTGGCGACCGGCGCGGCAGGGACCTCGTAGCGATGCTGGAAGATTTCCGCCGTTTCGCCGTAGGCGTGCCCGGCCTTGAGCGCCGCGATGTTGGCTGCCACGAGGTCGGCGCGCTTCGAGAACTTGCTCTCGATCCACTTGAGCGTCGGCTCGAGCGGGCGGCCGTAGATCCAGAACATCAGGCCGAGGGTCCAGAAGTTCTTGCAGCGGTGCGCTTCCTTGTTCGAAAGCCCGGTTTCCTTGACCGCGGCCACCGTCAACTTCGTGATGTCGACGGACAGGACGGAGTAGCCCTCGAGTGAATTGTCCTCGAGGGGGTTCACCTCGTAGCCCGCCTTCTTGAGGTTCGCCGCGCTGAAGGTGCCGCTGTTCAGGATCAGCACGCCGCCCTTCTTCAGATCGCGCAGGTTCGTCTTCAGTGCTGCCGGGTTCATCGCCACGAGGACGTCGGGGGCGTCACCGGGGGTGAACACGTCCTGCGAGGAGAAATGAACCTGGAAGCCGGAGACACCGTACGTGGTGCCGGCGGGCGCGCGGATCTCGGCAGGGAAATCCGGAAACGTTGCGAGGTCGTTTCTGGCGAGCGCGGCCGCCGCCGTGAACTGGTCTCCGGTAACCTGCATTCCGTCGCCGGAATCGCCAGCGAACCGGACAACGGCGCCTCGGATGACTTCTCGTGATGGACTGGGTGGTGGACGGGACTCGATGGCTATGGTCATGGCAGTCGAAAACGGATTGAGTCTTCCCCCCGGGGGGAGCTTGTCAAGTTGAGGGCTTGGAAGCCCGCGACGCCTCGATTCTGGGCAATCGTGCTCACGCGGGCGCCGCGTGCCGGTCGAGCAGGCCCCCGAGGCGTGGGGCTGCCGCTTCTACCTGCTTTTTCGCCATGCCTCGTAGCTTGTCGTACGCCGACTTCACCACCTGGCGCTTGGCTTCGCCGGCCCGACGGTCCGTCACCGCGAGGAGGGCATCGGCCGCGCGCGAGGGGTTTCCCTTCACGGCACTCCCCGGCGGCTGCTTCTTTCCGATCGCTTCCTGGTAGAGCGGGTCGAGGGCGTCCAAAAAGTCGTCGAGCAAGGCGTCGACCACTTCGGCCACGAAGCCTGGCTTTATCCCCTGGAGCAGCTTGTAGGCTCCCTTGATCGCGATCCCCGTGATCCCACCTTTGTCGCCGACCTCCTGATCGAGCACGCGGCAAGCATCTTCGATCACCTTCGGGCGCTTTTCACTTCCACCGAGCTGTTCACGTAGTGAGGCCAATTTTCGGGCTCTCCTTCTGTTTTCCGGGCACGCGGAGCCTAGTCGCGGCCCCCCTTCCGCGCGAGGGAAATTGGGAATCTTCGGGAAAATCGTGTGGCAACCTTTGCCGTGCCGGGCCCGATGGTGCAAAAAAGAGAGCTGAGAGGCGAGAAATCGGCTCCCCAGCATGACCGAGGACCTCAAGCCTGGCTCCCGGCTCGGCGATAGCGAGCTGCTCTTGCGCATCGGTCGTGGGGGGATGGCGACCGTCTGGGTGGCCCGGGAGCGAGCTCAGCGCGGGGAGGAGGACCGACTGGTGGCGGTCAAGGCCATGCTCCCCGAGCTCGCGGAGGAGGCTGAATTCGTTCGCATGTTTCTCGACGAGGTGCGGCTGGTCCGAGCCATCCGTCACCCGAACGTCGTCATCGTCTACGACGTGGGGGAGCACGAAGGCATCATGTGGATGTCGATGGAGTGGGTGGAGGGCGAGTCGCTCCACACGCTCATCGCCGAGGCCGGCAAGCGGCGCGCGATCCCGCCGGAGATGGCGGTCAAGGTCATCGCCGACGCGGCCGCGGGGCTTCATGCGGCGCACGAGCTCAAAGACGAGCAAGGGACGCTCCGGGGTGTCGTGCACCGCGACATCTCGCCACACAACATCCTGATCGGCACGAACGGCGTCGTGAAGCTGGTGGATTTCGGCGTCGCCAAGGCGATCGGGCGCGTCAGCGAGGCGACCCGCGCCGGGCAGCTCAAGGGCAAGTTCGGCTACATGTCGCCCGAGCAGGCACGCGGCAAACCGATCGATCGCCGGAGCGACGTGTTCGCGCTCGGTATCGTGCTGTTCGAGCTCACGACGAGCCGCCGCCTGTTCCGTGGTGACAGCGACATCGAGACGCTCAAGCTCGTGATCTCGAGCCGCATCCCGCGACCGACGTCGTTCGACCCTACGTACCCGCCGGAGCTCGAGCGGATCGTCATGAAGGCGCTCGATCGCGATCCGTTGCAGCGGTACCAGACAGCCTTGGATTTCGAGCGCGATCTGAGGACCTATCTGAAGAGCCAGCGGATCCTGGTTCCGCAAAGCGGCATCGCCGGGCTCCTCAAGCGCGTGGTCGGCCAGCGCATCGAGCAGCGACGCAAGGCCGTGCGTACCGCCGTCAAGCAGCTCGGCGCCGGCGCGCCGGTGGCCGAGCTGATCTCGAACGAGCCCGTCTTCACGCCGACGGGGCGTGACAAGATCACCGTCACCGGCATCAGCGTCGTCACCGGCACGGGCGCTTCCGGAGTTTCGGGCCTGTCGTCGGCAAGCGGGTCGCGTGGCGGTGTCGCGCCGCCGAGCACCCGGTCGGTCCCGAACGAACGCGTCGACCCGCATCGCGGTGTCGCCCTCGTCGCCTACGGGGTCGGCGTGGTGGGCATCCTGATAGCGCTCGCCGTGCTGTACCTGAACGGCCGTTAGCGATTCCTTCCTCCCGCCAAGGACTGGCGGAGAAGTGCCGCCCTGGCCCCGGGATTGGAACGAATTGCGGGGGCAGTGAGCCGGGGCTAGAACCTCCGAGGGCTCGCCGTTCGGTGAGCTCGAGAGGCCACCACGTCCCACCACTTGCCGAGTCTGGACAACGGCGAGGCCGTGCCGGAGGAGCCCGCGCGCCTCGGCAAGATCCTCGTCGTCGACGACCAGCGCAACATGCGCACGACGCTGGCGTTGATGCTGAGGAGCGCCGGCTACGACGTGGACGAGGCGCAAGACGGGGCAGAGGGGCGCGATCTCGGGTCCCGCGGCGCGTACGACGTCGTGATCACGGATCTGCGGATGGGGGAGTACGACGGCATCGAGGTGCTCCGGGGGATCAAGGACGCACAGCCCAACACCGAGGTGATCGTGATGACCGCCTACGGTACGATCGAGAGCGCGGTCGAAGCGATGCGGGTCGGGGCCTTCGACTACATCCAGAAGCCGTTCAGCGAGCAAGAGCTCACGGTGAAGGTGACGAAAGCGCTCGAAAGCCGCCAGCTCCGCGGTCAGGTCCAGCTCTTCGCACAGGAGTTCAAGGAGCGGTACCACCTGGAAAACGTCGTCGGGCGCTCGCAGCCGATCCGCGACGTGCTCACGCGTGTCCTCAAGATCGCGGCCACCGACGCGACCGCACTGATCACCGGTGAGAGCGGCACCGGCAAGGAGCTCATCGCGCGTGCAATCCACGCCAACAGCAGGCGCGCGAGCCGCCCGTTCGTGACCGTCAACTCCGCCGCAATCACCGAGACCCTGCTCGAGAGCGAACTCTTCGGCTACGCGCGCGGGGCGTTCACCGGCGCCGTCACCGCGCGGAAGGGGCTGCTCGAAGAGGCCGACGGGGGTACGTTTTTCTTCGATGAGATTGCCGAAACGACGCCGGCGACCCAGGCCAAGCTGCTGCGCGCGATCCAGGAGGGCGAGATCCGCCGGGTCGGGGAAAACAAGCCGATCCGCGTCGACATTCGGGTCGTGGCGGCGACCAACGTGGACCTGGCGCAGGCGGTTGCCGACAAGCGCTTTCGTCAGGACCTCTTCTACCGCCTGAACGTGGCGCGCTTCGTGTTGCCACCGCTCCGCGAACGGCCGGAAGACATCCCGCTGCTCGTCGAGTTTTTCCTCGCCAAATATGCGCGCAAGATGGGGCGCCGGGCGCGGCTCGGCGAAGGGGTGATGGATCGCTTGCTCGCCTATCCCTTCCCCGGGAACGTGCGCGAGCTCGAGAACCTGGTCGAGCAGGGTGTTGCCCTGTGCACCAACGGTATCATCGGTATGGACGACATCCTGCCCGAGGAACCGCGCGCCCCGCGTGGAGCGCCGGGGAAAACTCTCGCGGACATCGTCGACGACGCCCAGCGCCAGGCGATCGAGGGAGCGCTTCGCGGTGCTGACGGCAGCCGAGAGCGCGCGGCCGAGCTTCTCGACATCAGTCCGACCACGCTGTGGCGGAAGATGACGAGGCTCGGGATCGCGGTCGAGTCCCGCTAGATCGCCGCTCCGCCCTCGGAACAAGCCCGCCTTGCGCACCGAGCTTTTCGACTACGTGCTCCCCGACGCCGCCATCGCGCGGCACCCACCGGCGGATCGGGACGGCGCCAGGCTCTGCGTGCTCGAGGAAGACGGCACGCGGCACCTCAGGATCATCGATTTCGTCGAGCTCGTTCCGGCGGGCTCGGTCGTCGTCCTGAACGACACGCGGGTGCGCCACGCGCGGGTGCTCGGCAAGCGGGAGGGCACGGGTGGGGCCGTGGAACTACTGCTTTTGCGGCGCGTGGAGCAGCTTGGGACGGGCGAGATTTGGCAGGCGCTCGGGCGCGCGAATCGACCGCTCGCTCCCGGGGCGGTCGTCGTCGCCACGGAATTTTCGGCGACGGTGCGCGAGGTCGGTGCCGGCGGATTGCTTTCCGTTCAGGTCCAGGCCGAGCCGAACGTGGAGGACTGGCTCGGCCGCTACGGTCACGTGCCCATTCCCCCGTATCTCGGGCGGGCGGACGAGCCCGCGGATCGTGAGCGCTACCAGACCGTGTTCGCTCGAAAACTCGGCTCCGTGGCCGCCCCGACCGCAGGCCTGCACCTCACCGAAGCCGCGCTCGGGCGGCTCCGTGCTCGCGGCATCGAGGTCGCCACACTCACGCTCAGCGTCGGGCTCGGCACGTTTCGACCGGTGGAGGTGGATGACCTCGACCAGCACCCCATGCACGCCGAAGAATTCGAGGTCGGTGCCGATCTGGCCGCGAGCATCAGCCGGGCGCGCGCGCGGGGGAGCGCTGTCGTCGCCGTCGGCACGACGGCAGTACGGGCGCTCGAAAGCGCGGCCGATCCCGCCCGTCCGGGTGAGGTCACGCCGGTTTCCGGCAGGACCGAGCTCTTGATCCAGCCGGGTTTTCGCTTTCGCGTGGTGGACGCGCTGCTGACGAATTTTCATCAGCCGCGGAGCACGCTGCTGGCGCTCGTCAGCGCGTTCGCGGGGCGCGACGTGGTGCTCTCGGCGTACGCCGAAGCACTGGCGGCGGGCTACCGCTTCCTGTCATACGGCGATGCGATGTGGATCCCGAGGCGCGCGTGTTGACGTTTCAGCTGCACGGCACTTCCGGCGACGCGCGGGCCGGGCTCATCGCCACGGCCCACGGCGACGTGGAGACGCCCGCCTTCATGCCGGTGGCGACGCTCGGCAGCGTCAAGGGTCTCGACGCGGCCGATCTCGAAGCCGTCGGCGCCCGCATGGTGATCATGAACACGTATCACCTGTGGACCCGCCCCGGCGAAGACGTGGTGGAGGCACTCGGTGGGCTCCACGAGTTCTCGCGCTTTCGCCGGCCCATCGTCACCGATTCCGGAGGTTTTCAAGCCTTTTCCCTGGCCACGCGCGTCAAGGTGGACGAGCAGGGGTTCTCCTTTGCATCCCATGTCGATGGGCGGAGGCTCGCGTTGTCACCCGAGGAAGCGATGCGGATCCAGGGTGCGCTCGGCTCCGACATCGCGATGCAGCTCGACGTCTGTCCGCCGGGAGGCGCCCCGCGCGTCGCGCTCGAAGCCGCCGTCGGCAGGACCACACGCTGGGGGGAGCGGTGTCTCGTCGCGAGAAAGTCCGGGCAGGCGGTGTTCGGCATCGTCCAGGGCGGAACGGAAGTGGAGCTCCGCCTCGAGCATGCCGAGGCGCTCGCGCGGCTTCCCTTCGAGGGCCTCGCGCTCGGTGGCTTCAGCGTGGGCGAGCCGAACGAAAGCATGCACGCGGCACTCCAGGTCGTGGCCCCGCGCCTCGACCCTGCTCGCCCTCGCTACCTGATGGGGGTCGGCACGCCGGCTGACATCGTGCGCGCGATCGGCGTCGGGGTGGATCTTTTCGATTGCGTGATCCCGACGCGCAATGCGCGAAACGGCCAGGCATTCACGTTGAACGGCCGGATTGCCCTTCGCAACGCACGGTACCGAACCGACCCGGCGCCGCTCGAGGCCGACTGTCCGTGCCCGGCCTGCCGCGCAGGGTATGGGCGCGGGTACCTCCGGCACCTACACCTCGCCCGCGAGATGAGCGCTGCAAGGTTGATGACGCTGCACAACCTCGCCTTCTATGCGCGGCTCGTGGCCGCGGCCCGCGCGGCCGTTCTCGCGGGTGACTACCAGCGGTGGGCGACGCACATGCTCGCGCGCCTCGACGCGCATCCCGAGGGTGACGCCGAAAGCGACGAAGAGGGCTGATCTCCCCGCGCTCTTTTGGCCGCCGTCGAATACGGGTGCCATTGGGCATGCATTTTGGGTGATACTCGGGGAGGATGACCGACCGAAAGCAGATCGGAAAGATCCTGCTTCGGCAGCGCGCCCTGACTCCGGATCAGCTGGAGCGTGCGCTTGCGGAGAGCCGCGGGGGGCGCCTGGCGTCGCGGCTCATCGCCGACGGGACCATCACCGACGTCGCCGCCCTCAAGGCCTTGAGCGAGCAGCACGGCATTCCCGGCATCGACCTCAGCCAGATCTGCCTCCGGCTCGAGACCCTGGACCTTTTGCCGAGGGAGATTGCCGAGCGCCACCTGATCTTGCCGGTGCTCGTGCGTGACGATCGCCTGTTCGTGGCGCTAGCCAACCCGCGGGAACGCAAGGTCCTCGACGAGCTCGAGTTCGTCACCGGCAAAAAGGTGTACCCCTACGTCGCGCTCGAAACCTCGCTTTCCAACGTGATCGAGGAGGCTTACTCGCGGAAAGTGAGGGGCGACGCCTTCTACGTGGGCGCCAACTGCCCCGAGGCGGTGTTGGCGCAGATCGGTATCGACTCGAGCGGCAACGCCCTTGCGAGCGGCGAGTCCGATCCGCACCTCGAGGCAGTGGGTGACCGTCCGCTCCACGGCCCGGGCGTGGTGGTGGACGACGAGGTGAACCGGCTCGGACAGGCCGACGACATCGAGGAAGGGGATCTGGCCAACGTCAATCCCGAGGACAGCATCGTGCACACGTTGGCGCCGGAGCAGGGGAGGGAGTCGGTGCTCCCTCCACCGCCACCCGGGGCCAAGACTATCTTGGTCGTCGACGACGAATCAGACATTCGAAAGATGTTGACCCGGCTGCTTTCCCGCGCGGGCTACCGAGTCCTCGAAGCCGACCGCGGGATGACCGCCCTGCGCCTGGTGAAAGAGCAGACGCCCGACCTGATCGTGCTCGATGCGATGTTGCCGGAGGTGCACGGGTTCGACATCGCCCGCCGGATCAAGGGCAGCACGCGCTACGGTTCGATTCCGATCATCATGGTGAGCGCGGTCTACCGGGGCTGGCGCTACGCCGAAGACCTCCGGCAGAACCTCGGCGTGGACGATTTCATCGAGAAACCATTCACCCTTCAGGATGTTCTCCAGAAAATCCAGAACCGTCTCGGAGCGAAACAGGAGGATCAGCCCCGACCGGAGGAATCCAGCGCGGGCGGCGACGTGGAGCGGGCCTTGGCGCAAGGCATCGACGCGTACAAGGCCGGTCAGCTCGACGAGGCGATCGAGCATCTGAGGCGCGGCGTCGCGATCGACCCGCTTGCCTTCCGACTCCGCTTCCAGCTCGGCCTCCTCTATGGCAGGAAGGGGCAGATCTTCGATGCGGTGACCGAGCTCGAGACGGCGGTCAGCGTCAACCCGGAGCATTTCCCAGCCGTCAAGAATCTCGCCATCCTGTATCAGAAGTCCGGATTTCGGAACAAAGCGGTCGAGACGTGGGAGCGCGCGCTCGCCCTTGCCCCCGATGACGCGACCCGGCTATCCATCAGGGAGCACCTGCTTCGCCTGCTCTGAGATGCCCCGCCGGATGAGTCCTGTTCGAGCCAGCGCATGAAATTTCTCTGTCCGAGCTGCAAGGCGAAGTATCAGATCGCCGACGAGAAGGTCGTCGGCCGGTCCGTGCGAATGAAGTGCCGCAAGTGCGGCTTCATCATTCCGATCAGTGAAGTTCCCCCTGCGCCGCCGTCGATGCTTCCGGGCGCGAACGAAGGCGCGCTGCCGGCCGTCCCCAAGGCTCCTGCACCGGCCGTCGTGAAGCCAGGGATCGCCCGAACGCCCCCGTCACCCGCCACCCGGGACTCGAGGGTCCCGCCGCCGGCGCCCGGCACCCGCGACTCCAGGGTCCCGCCTCCGGCCAGGCGTGACCAGAGCGCCGAACGGCGCCGGCCGACCCTTGCCGAGCTCAAGTCACCGCCGGGCGGCGCTCCGGCGGCCGCTCGCCCCGCTCCGGCGGCCGCAGCACCGCCCCGAGGGGCGGCCGCGACAGCCGCCTCGCCGGCACCGGCGCCGCCGGCAGCGCGTACGCCCTTCGCGGCACCCGCCTCCCCGCCCGCGGCGCAGGACCTCATGTCTGCGCTCGACGATGAAGAAGACCAGGGCACGCGCATCTCGAGTGCCGGCGCCCTGGCCGCCGCGTTCGGCGCGCTCGTTACCGAGGAAAAAGCCCCTGCTCTGAAGGACGGCGCGGGCATGCCGGCCGACGAGTGGTTCGTCGCCATCAACGACGTTCCGGTCGGCCCCATTCGCCTCGGTGAAATCCGGAAGCGCGCGATGCTCGGGGCCGTCACACGCGACTCGCTCGTCTGGCGCGACGGCCACGAAACGTGGCGACCTCTCAGCACCTATCCCGAGCTCGTCGCGGTGCTCGAGGAGAGCATGTCCGCCGTACACGCTTCCCCGGTGGCGCTGCTTCCAGCCGCGGGGCGAGCGGCGGCCGAGGCCCTCTCTCCGTCGTCCGGCGGCGTGACGAGCACGGCAGTCGTCACCGACGAGTTCCACGTGCCGGGCGTCGCGCGGACGCGCATGCCGATCCTCGGCTGGATCGCCATCATCGTTGCGCTCGCTTTCGGGCTCGTGATCGGCTTCGTCGTGTTCAACAAGCAGAAGCCGCCGGAGACCGTGTACAAGTACGTGGAGGTTCCGTCGAAGGGCACCGATCAGCCGATCGCGGCCGCCGCGCAGGGGGCCGAGCAGACGGGCGGTCCCGATCCGGCCGCTTCAGGGAAGCCCCGCACGAAGTCCGGCATCGGCACGAAGGTGGCCGGCACTCAGGCCGACAAGGGTTCGAACGGTGAAGGACTCTCCGGTCTCAAGGGACTTTCCGGCCTCAGTCCGGGCGGGCCCGGCACCCCGGGTTCGACGCCTGGATCCACGGCTCCCGCCGGCGGTGGCGGCCAGCTCGACGCGTCGCAGATCCAGGGCACCGTGTCGCGCTACACCGGTGCGGTCAAGCGCCGCTGCTGGCAGCCGGCGCTCGACGGTCGCGATCCGAGCGCACCCTCGACCGCGCGCGTGGTCGTCACGATCGGCGTCGCCGGTTCGGGAAGCGTCAGTTCCGTTTCGACGAACGGCGATCCCCGCGGCTACCCGGGCCTTTCGAACTGCATCGCCAGCAGCGTGCGCGCGTGGCAGTTTCCCGCGACCGGCAGCTCGAGCACGGCCGTCGTGCCGTTCGTCTTCGCGGCGCAGTAGCCGAACGTCACGAGGCCGCGCGCGACTCGCCCCCGGTCCGGATCCGCTCGGCGAAGTACCAGTGGTGGCCGCCCGGATCGCGGCACAGGTACGTGCGATCGCTCCAATAGTCCGGACCGTAGTCGCTCGTCTTCGGTTCCTCGAGAATGACGGCGCCGTGCTCGCGGGCGCGCTCACAGTGGCGGTCCACCTCGTCCACGTAGACGAGGATGGCCTGGGTGTTCCCGCCACCCACGGAAGGCGGGCTCTTCGGCCACTCTCGGCCGCGGCCGCCGAGCGTTGCCACCATGATCACGCCGCCCCCGAACTCGAGCTCCGAATGTTCGACGCGGCCGGCTGCGCCGTCCACCCTGAGGCGCAGGGTGAACGCGAAGGCCTTGACCAGCCAGTCGATGGCGGCCGCGGCGTCGTCGTAGAAGAGCGCGCTCGCCATGCGAGGCCAGGCGGGCGGGCTTGGTTTCATGGGGTGGTCCAGCGTTGCCATCGTTCCCATGCCCGGATGGTAGGCCCCGCCCGGGCGTGATCGCAATCGCGCGTGCCGGGGCGCCCGTCACGCGCCGGCTTCGAGCGCGATGGCGTGTTCCGGACAGGCGACGACGCACAGGCCGCACGCCTGACAGGCGTCGGCGCGTGGCGTGTAGGCCGTCTTCTTGCCGTGGACCCAGACCTTGAGCCGCACGAGCGCCGGAAGGGCGCGGTACTCGTCGTCATCCATCCGCCGCACCTCGAACACGTCGAACGGACACACCGACACGCAGTCGGCCTTCCCCTCGCAACGGCGGCGATCGATCACCGGCCGCAACGCGCCGGGGGCCGCGCGACATTGCTCGCCCGGTCGGGCCGGGTGCTTCGCCGCGCGTCGCGCCTTCTTGCGGTTGAATCGCGGATCCTCGCGCGTTTCCGGAATCGGGTGTTCGTCGCTCACGGTGGTGCCTGCCGACCCATGGTAGCGCGGTCCCCTCGGGGATCCTTCGGCTCGTGGTCATCCTGAGCGCGTTGCTGGTGGCACCCCGACTTTGACGAGGGGTCGTGGCGGCAGTACCAGCGAGGGCATGGCCAAGCCCTCCGACGCTGGAAACGACGGCCCCCTCGCGGCCGACATGCTCAAGAAGATCGACGCGTGGTGGCGCGCCGCGAACTACCTGTCCGTCGGCCAAACGTACCTCTTCGACAACCCCCTGCTCAAGGAGCCACTGAAGAAGCAGCACGTGAAACCGCGCCTGGTCGGGCACTGGGGCACGACGCCGGGGCTCAACTTCATCTACGTGCACCTGAACAGGATGATCAAAGAGCGTGACCTCGACATGATCTACATCATCGGTCCGGGGCACGGCGGGCCGGGAATCGTCGCCAACACGTGGCTCGAGGGCACCTACTCGGAAACGTACCCCAACGTCTCGCAAGACGAAGAGGGGATGAAGAAGCTCTTCAAGCAGTTCTCGTTCCCGGGTGGCATCCCGAGCCATGTCGCGCCGGAAACGCCGGGGTCCATCCACGAAGGCGGAGAACTCGGCTACGCGCTCAGTCATGCGTACGGCGCCGCCTTCGACAATCCCGATCTGATCGTGGCCGCCGTCGTCGGTGACGGTGAGGCGGAAACCGGCCCCCTTGCCACGAGCTGGCACTCGAACAAGTTCTTGAACCCAGCGACCGACGGCGCGGTGCTGCCGATCCTGCACCTGAACGGCTACAAGATCGCCAACCCGTGCGTGCTCGCGCGCATCTCGCACGAGGAACTCGAGCAGCTGTTCCGCGGTTACGGGTACTCGCCGATCTTCGTCGAGGGCAGCGATCCGCTGCCGATGCACCAAAAGATGGCAGCGGCGCTCGACCGAGCCGTCAGCGAGATCCAGAGCATCCAAAAGGCTGCGCGGAAGGAAAAGAAGACTGAACGCCCGCGCTGGCCGATGATCGTCTTGCGCTCGCCGAAGGGCTGGACGTGCCCGAAGGAAATCGACGGCAAGCGGGCCGAGGACTCCTGGCGTTCGCACCAGGTGCCGATGGGTGAGATGCACGAGAAGCCGGAGCACATCGGGCTGCTCGAGCAGTGGATGAAGGGTTACCGCCCGGAAGAGCTATTCGACGATCAGGGGCGTTTCAGGCCCGAGCTCGCCGAGCTCGCGCCGCGGGGCCAGCGCCGGATGAGCGCGAATCCGCACGCGAACGGTGGACTCTTGTTGCGTGACCTTCGGATGCCGGACTTTCGTGAGTACGCGGTTCCGGTGAAGAAGCCGGGCGCCACCGAAGCCGAAGCCACGCGCGTGATGGGGAAATTCCTCCGCGACGTGATGAAGCTCAACCTGACCGCCAAGAACTTTCGCCTCTTCAGCCCCGACGAAAACAACTCCAATCGATGGCAGGATGCGCTCGAGGTCACGAACCGCGCGTGGATGGCCGATCGTTTCGACTACGACGACCACCTGGCGCCCGACGGTCGCGTGATGGAGATGCTGAGTGAGCATCAGTGCCAGGGCTGGCTGGAAGGGTACCTCTTGACCGGCCGCCACGGCTTTTTCTCCTGCTACGAAGCGTTCATCCACATCGTGGATTCGATGTTCAACCAGCACGCCAAGTGGCTCAAGGTGTGCGGCCACATTCCCTGGCGTCGGCCGATTGCATCGCTCAACTACCTCTTGAGCTCACACGTCTGGCGCCAGGACCACAACGGCTTCTCGCACCAGGACCCGGGGTTCATCGATCACGTGGTGAACAAGAAGGCCGAAATCGTGCGGGTCTATCTGCCCCCCGATGCAAACTGCCTGCTCTCCGTGACCGATCATTGTCTCCGCAGCCGCAACTACGTGAACGTCGTCGTCGCCGGCAAGCAGCCGGCCCCCGTCTGGCTCTCTATGGACGAGGCGGTCAAGCACTGCACGGCGGGCATCGGCATCTGGGAATGGGCGAGCAGCGACAAGGGCGGAGAGCCCGACGTCGTGATGGCCTGCTGCGGCGACGTTCCCACGCTCGAGACGCTCGCGGCGGTGGACCTACTTCGCAACGAACTGCCTGAGCTCAAGGTGCGCGTCATCAACGTGGTGAACCTGATGAAGCTCCAGCCGGAGAGCGAGCACCCGCACGGCCTCAGCGACCACGACTTCGACATTCTGTTCACCAAGGACAAGCCGGTCGTGTTCGCCTTCCACGGTTACCCGTGGCTCATCCACCGCCTCACGTACCGCCGAACGAACCACGAGAACTTCCACGTTCGGGGCTACAAGGAGGAAGGGACGACCACGACACCCTTCGACATGGTCGTTCTGAACCAGATGGATCGCTTCCACCTGGTGGAGGACGTGATCAATCGCCTTCCGCAGCTCGGCTCACGGGCTGCCTACGCGAAGCAGCGGATCAGGGACGCGCTGATCGAGCATCGCCAGTACATCGACGATCGCGGTGAGGACCACCCCTTCGTGCTCGGCTGGAGGTGGGGTGAGAAGGGTCCGGTCCTCAGGCGGAGCTCCACGGAGGGCGACAACGTCTGAGGCGGTGTTTTTCGTGGAAGGCGCGGGGGGCCCTGGCGCAACCTCTCAGATCAGGCACCGGAATGCCGGGAATGAGAAGGTATTGGATTCAGTGAAATCTCGTCGAATTTCCAGCGCATCGACGCTGCTTCTTGGCTTGCTCGCGGTTGCCCGCCCGGTGCTCGCTGACTACCCCCTCGCGTCCCATCGGTACCTCGCCGATCCGGCGTCGCTGGTGCACGACGGGCGCCTCTACCTCTACGCGTCCAACGACGACGACAACGAGGGCGACGACGGTTACGAGATGCGCTCGCTCGTTTGCATCTCGACCACCGATCTCAAGAACTGGACCGACCACGGAGAGGTGTTCCGGGTCCCGACCAACGCCAGCTGGGCGAGCTTCTCGTGGGCACCTGCCATGGTCGAGCGCGGCGGAACCATCTATCTCTACTTTGGCAACAACGCGAACGGGATCGGCGTCGCGACGAGCACTACGCCCACTGGTCCGTTCACCGATCCACGCGGCAGCGCCCTGGTCACTGCGAGCACGCCCGGTGCGTCGGGTACCGACAGCTGGCTCTTCGACCCCGGAGTGCTCGTCGACGACGACGGGCAGGCGTACCTCTACTTCGGCGGGAACGGCGACAACAATGCCCGTGTCATCCGGCTGAACACCGACATGGTGAGCGTCATGGGGTCGGCCATCGCGCTCTCGGTCCCGAACTTCTTCGAGGCGTCGTGGATGCACAAACTGAACGACGTCTACTACTTCTCTTACTCGACGAACCCTGCCGCCGACATGCGCATCGACTACATGACGAGCTCGAGCCCCACGTCGGGCTTCACGTACGGTGGTGTCGTGGCGCCGCAGCCGCCGTCGAACGGCAACAACAACCACGCGGCGATCTTCATCTACAACGGCAACTGGTATCACGCGTACCACAACCGTTACGTCTCGACGGAAGCGGGCGAGCCGACCACCTACCGGCGCAATCTCGCGATCGATCGCCTGAACCACAACAGCGACGGCACGATCCAGCAAGTCGTTCACACGGCGGACGGCCTCGCGCAGCTTGCCAGCCTGAACCCCTACATGCGGGTGGAAGCCGAAACGACGAACTCGCAGAGCGGTATCGAAACCGAGCCGTGCAGCGAAGGCGGGATGAACGTCACCGCGATCGCCGACGGCGACTGGATTGGCCTTCGCAGCGTCGACTTCGGGACCGGTGCCGAGAGTTTCACCGCGCGCGTCGCGAGTGCCGCGAGTGGCGGTAGCATCGACCTTCGCTCGGGGAGCGCCACGGGCACGGTGCTCGGCACCTGCACGGTGCCGATGACCGGCGGCCTGCAAGAGTGGGCGGACGTCACTTGCGCCGTGACCGGGGCAACCGGAGAGACGGATCTTTTCCTGACGTTCGGCGGTGGAACCTTCAACGTGAACTACTGGCAATTCACGCCCGTCGACGGCGGCGCTGGTGGTGCCGGCGGCGGCGCGGGCGCGTCCGGCGCAGCCGGCATGGCGGGAAACGCGGGCGCGACGGGTGGGGCTGCAGGTTCAGCGGGCGGTGGCGCTACCGGCGGCGCGGGTGCGGTGGGCGGAGTCGGCGGGGCTTCGGCGACGGGTGGCAGCGCCGGCACGACGACCGGTGGGGTCGGTGGCGACGCGGCCGGCTCCGGCGCGAGCGCGGGGACGACCTCCGGAATGAGCGGCGGTGCCGTCACCGGTGGGGGAACCGGCGGGATGGGTTCGGGCGGCGTGAGCGCCGCGGGAGGGCTCGGTGGTGGCGCGTCGGGCGGCGCTAGCGGAGCGGGCGCGTCCGCCGCTGCTGGCTCCGATGAGACCGGCGGTTGCGGCTGTCGGGTGCCGGGCGGGTCGTCGTCGGGACGCACGAGCGCATGGTTCGTCGTGGCCCTAGCGCTCGCGTTGCGCCGGCGCCGCCGTGCGGCCTAGCCGGCGACTCAATACTCCGTGTTGTTCGACTCGGTGATGCGCCCGTTGAAGCCGATGAAGTTCGTGTCGCCGATGTTGCTGTAGCGCGTGTTCGTCATCGTGACGGTGCTCGTGCTGCTGTCGGTGCGGGCGATCGACTCCGACATGTTCGAGATGTCGCAATTGTCGATGAACAGATTGGTGGTGAAGGTCGTCCCGCCGTTCTGGCGCATGAACTTGCCGGCCGTCCGTGCGGTGAAGTTCGAAACGCGGAACGTGCTCGGCGCGTTGATCTGAAAGACCTTGTCGGCGCTGTTGACGGCGGAGCCGCCGTCGAGCGTCACGGTGCCGCCCTGACCACTGACGGTCAGCGCGTCCTCGCCGATGTCCTCCCACGTGATGTTGCGAAGCGTCGCATCACCCTGGGTGTGGATGCCATCGGCGGCAGGCGAGCCGAGCACGACGTTGATGAGCGTGCCGCCGTCGGCAATTTCGAAGACGGGGCTTTGCCCCTCGGCTTCGCTGCCATCGCCGAGCGTGTTGCGATCGGCGATGAAGCGCCTGCATTCGCCGTCGAAGGTTTGTCCGGCCCCGACGCGGATCGTCTGCGAGACGGTCATCGACGAGCCAACCGTGTCGCACGTCTCGGGCTGGCCGCCGGAGCCCGCCTGAGCCGAGCCCGCCTGGGAGTTGCCGGCTTGGCCACCACCAGCGGCCCCGCCCTTGCCGCTCGCGCCGCCGAGCCCGCCCTTCCCCGAAAAACCACTGGTGCCCCCCGACCCGCTCATGCCGATTGAACCGCCCGCGCCGCCACGGCCACTCGACGCGCCGGCGTCACCACCTGCAGCCGAACCGCCACCGGCACCGGATCCGCTTCCGCCGATGGAACCGCCCGAGCCGCCGCTGCCGCCCGACGCGCCCGCCGTGCCCGAGCTACCCGCTCCGCCCGCCGACGTCCCGCCTGAACCGGCAGTGCCCTTGCCCGCGGAGCCTCCACCCGCGCCGGCTCCCGCGATCGCGTTGCCAGCACTGCCGCCGCTACCGTCGTCATCGGTCGCGGGGTCATCTCCGGGAGCGCTACACGCTATCAGCAGCGCTGCGCTGGCGACGTACGGCAGGATCCCCGTCGCGATGGTGGAAGCACGTGTGCGCAGCATCGAAGTGTGCGGAGCCGAGACAGCAATAATGCCTCTTTTTTCTGCTCACGAACAGCAGACGCGGCCTTCAGCTCTCATCAGAACTTTACACCGGGGGGTGCTGTTTCATGCGCCGGACCACTCGCACGATGATCGGCGTCAACACCAGCGTGGCGAGGATGCGCAGCGGCTGAGTCAGCTTGGTCGCCAGGTACGCAGCTCCCAGCGTGCCCGCGGTCCCCGCGGCGCTCTCCACCTTCACGCCGGCCTGGATCGCCACCGCGAACCCGACGAGCACGGCGGCAAAGATCCCGAAGTACACCCACAGAGCGAGCGACCCGTATTCGACCAAAAGTGCCTTCAGGCGGTCCCTCATCGTTCGGGCGCTGGATGTGCTCGTTGACGACATTCCGCGGGAGCGTAGCGCGAGTGAAGAGCGCGGCCACCATGGCGGCGCCGGCCGTCGGGTCAACGCACTGGGGTCACCCGAGCGAACTCTCGCGCCGGGAGCAGGTAGGTGCGAGCGCAGTAGCTGAAGATCGAGCTTTGATTGAGCGCCGGATTGATGCGAGCCGCGCGCTCTTCGTGGAGGGCGCGGTAGCGACTCCAGTGCACACCGGGATGTTCGTGGTGCACCGTGTGGAGCCCGTTGTCGAACACGAACCAGTTGAAAAAGGGATTCACGAAGTTTCGGGAGTGGTCGTCTTTGGAGGCTGGGTTGCACCCGGTGTGCTGGAGGTAGTTGGTGAACATCATGAAGTAACTGGCGAGAGCGGCCGGCGCTGCGACCGCGAGGCCGTAGACGGCGGCGCCGAGCGCGAGGCCATGGAGTGCGATCGCGAGCCCGAATAGGACCAGGTGACCGGCGACGAGGGCCGACGACTCCACGACGATGCGGCGGAGCTGGGCAGGATGGCCGTGCCGGGCGGCGCGAACGTAGCGCGCGATGTCCTGGAGCTGGTAGCGGGTGGAAGTCACGGGGTAGGTCAGCGCCGCGAGCAGGGTGTCGCGCGCCGCGTGTCGAGTCGTGCGCGAAGTGTCGCCTTCGCCGTTCAGGTACCGGTGGTGGTTTTGGTTGTGGGTCGGGATCCACGAAAAGATCGGGAACCCGTAGAACACCGAAAGCCATGCGCCGTAGGCGACGTTCGAGCGACGCCCGACGAAGACGGGACAATGGTTCTGATTGTGCGTGAGCACTCCCGCGCAGTACGAGAGGTAGAGGAGAGCGGGTGCGAGCCAGGGCAGGAGTTGTGGCCGCGCGTACGCGAGCGCGGGTGCGAGCGGAAACAAGACGAAGGCCCAGAAGAGCGTGCGGCGGTCTTCGACGAAACGCAGGTGCATGTCGAGATTTTCCTGTTAGGTTGCGCTCGCCCCAGCGGCGGCACTGTGTTCGACAGCATGCTCCCGTGACGGCGCTCGAACCATTCGCGTTCCTTTCGGATTTTCGATGGCACGGCGCGCAGCCCCAGAACCGAGAAGAAACAAGCCGCACCAGGCGCGTTCGCGCGCGACGGTCGAGGTGATTCTCGACGCCACGATTCGGATTTTCGAACAGGAGGGGGCGGATGCTGCGACCACGTCACGCATTGCGGAAGTTGCCGGAGTCAGCGTCGGAACGCTGTATCAATATTTCGGCAATCGCGACGCCATCCTCTACGCATTGCAGGATCGCGAGTTCGAACGCGCGAGCTCGATGATGCAGCGCGTGCTGACGAACCCCGCAGGCGCTTCTGACCAAGCGATTGCGCGCTCGGTGGTGGAGGAACTGTTCCGCCTGTACCGGGCGGCGCCGGCGCTGCATCGCGTGCTTGCGGTGGAGGGCCTGCGCGTGACGCCGGCCGAGCGCGTTCAGGCGTTCGACGCGCGCATCGTCGGTACTATCAAAGCGTTTCTCCAGCTCGCGAAGCCGCGCATTCGCCGAGACCACCTCGATGCGGCGGCCTTCGTCACGTACCAGTCGGTGCGCGCCGCCATGCTTGCGTACTTGATCGAGGCGCCGGCGGGGGTGAACGAAGCGGCGCTCGTGGACGAGCTGACCGATCTCGTCGTGCGCTACCTCACCTTCGCCGAGCGCGTCGAGACGCGAGCGGGCTAGTCGAATCGGCGTTCTTGAGCCGTCGAAGGCGATCGACCGTCAGGCGCTCAGCGCTTGTTCCGCGCGTTCGATGACCAGCGGCAGCGAGCCGTCGGGAACCTGGGCCACCCGCGCGAGCACGCGCAAGAGCTCGAGCTCCCCGAGCGTCATGCCGCCGCTCACCAGCGCGACGACCACCGCGGAGGTGATGCCCTCGAGGCCGACACCCTGGCGAATCAGCTCCCCCCCGACGCGCGTCGCATCCTCGACGATCTGGGTCGACGCCGCGAGCTCGTGCGCGCGGGTGGCGATCCACTCCCGCGGGTCGGAGGCGCTGATGATCTGGGCGAGCCGGGCGATCGCGTCGACCTCGTTCGGGTCGACGTGGCCGTCGGCAACGCCGATCAGGCAAGCGGCGTCGAGCACGGCGTGCCTGGCTTCCGCGCTGCGCTCGGCAAACGGCCGTACGAACGACATGCCGCCCCCCACGGGCGGCCGCATGAATGAAAGTGCGGCCTCGATGTTGCCCGCCGCTCGGCCGGGCACGAAGCGCCCGCCTTCGAGGTCGCGCTTGTCCTCGACCAACGCCTTGCGCATCACCTGGCGGCCTCCTGCCACGAACAACGGCCCGAGCAGCTTGCGCGCGAGGGTCGCGGGGGCTTCAGCCGAGAGCTGAACGTCGGTCGCCTCGGGACCGAGCGGCACGAACCGATGCACGAGCACCATCCCCGCGTTGGTGCCCTCGAGGTAACGGATCACGAACGAACCGTCCGCTGCGTCTTCGAGCACCGACACGTCGTATTGTGGGACCCCGAGAACGCGAAAGGTCGTCCGTATCTTGCGTTCGCCGGGGGCGGACGGCTCCCACTGGTAGTGGATGCTCGGGTGCACGTCGTTGCGGATGTGATGGTCGATGTCGCGGTACTGCGCCCTCACGACGTCGGCCGGGCACTCGATGCGGAGTGACGCGGTGATGAGGATCGAATCGGCCATGGGTGGTCTTGCGCGAGCGAAACTAGGAAGCGCGATGGTTACGCATTTGCTCCCAGCGCGCCACTCGGAAGGTGAGGTAAGATCCAGCTCCTTGCGAGCGTTCGCCTCCCGACTCGCCCTTGCTCTCGTCGCTCTCACGGCGCTCGCTGGTTCCGCGCGTGCGGCGGAGCCGGCTGCGCCACAAGGAGCGTCGCCGCAACCGGGTGCAGCAGGCGCGCCATCCCCCGCGACGGAGGACCGGGGCTGGCCGCGTCAGCTCGTCAAGGACGGCGCGACACTCGTCTACTACCAGCCCGACCTCGACGAATGGAAGGACTACCGGCAAGCGACCTGCCGCCTGGCCTTCGCGCTGACCCCCAAGGGCGAAAAACAGGTGCTCGGCGTGGCAACCATGACCGCCAACACGCTCGTCGACAAGGAATCGCGCACCGTGTTTCTGCGCGACATTGCGGTCACGAGTGTCCGCTTTCCGTCGAGCGATGCCGCGACGTCTGCGCGACTTCGCGCGCTGTTCGAGTCGATGGTTCCGACTGGGGGCGAAGCCATTTCCGTCGATCGAGTGATGGCGATGATCGAACGGGACAAGGTGCCGGCGCGGACAGCGGCCGTGAAAAACGACCCGCCGCCGATTTTCTACCGCGAAAAGCCAGCGATTCTGCTGATCGTCGAGGGAGACCCGGTGCTCGCGCCGGTCGAGGGAACCGGACTCGAGTTCGTGGTGAATGCGAACTGGGACCTCTTTCGCGATCCTTCGACGAAACAGTATTACCTTCTCGCGACGAACCACTGGCTCACGGCGAACGACCTCGCGGGGCCGTGGTCGCCGACGAAAACGCTCCCGGCCGACCTGTCCAAACTCCCTCCCGGGCAGAACTTCGACGACGTGAAGAAGATGGTGCCGCCCCCGGCAGTGAAGGGTGCGGCGCCCGAGGTGCTGCTCAGCAACGTGCCGGCCGAGCTGATCCTGTTCAAGGGTGCTCCGGCATACGCGAAGGTTCCGGGCACGACCTTGAGCTACGCCAAGAACACGGACACTGATCTGTTTCGGGACGACGCGACCAAGAAGATCTACGTGCTGTTTTCCGGACGCTGGTTTCGGTGCGACACGCTCGCGGGACCGTGGTGGTTCGCGAGCGCCGATCTCCCGGCGGATTTTGCCAAGATCCCCGCGAATTCCCCGAAGGCTCACGTCCTCGCCTCGGTACCGGGGACGCAGGAAGCCGCCGATGCCGTGATGCTCGCGCAGATCCCGACGACTGCCGTCATCGATCGCATCAACGCCGCGGCGGTGCCGCAGGTGACGTACGACGGGCCCCCGGACTTCAAACACATTCCGGGAACTCAGCTCAAGTACGCGATCAACACCGAGCAGCAGGTGATCCTGGTCGGAGAGGTCTATTACCTCTGCTTCCAAGGCGTGTGGTTCCTGTCGAAGCTCCCGACCGGCCCCTGGCAGACGGCCGACAACGTACCGCCAGAGATCTACGCGATTCCCGCGAGCTCGCCGATCTACAACGTCACGTACGTCACGCAGACGAACGCTACCGCGACGACCGTCGAGAGCAGTCACACCGCCGGCTACTTCGGCACGTTCGTGGTCGGCGTCGGTGTGGGTCTGTGGCTCGGCTGGGGATCCGGCTACTACTACCCGCCGTACCGCTACTATCCCCCGGGCTACGGCTATCCGATCTACCGTCCCTGGCCGCCGACGTACGGTTTCGGGGCTGCCTACAACCCGAGAACAGGCGGGTTCGCCGTCGGGCGCGCGGCGTACGGCCCCTACGGTGCCGTCGGTGGTGCGGCTTTCTACAACCCCTCGACGGGGCGCTATGGACGTGCGGCGAGCGTACAGGGTCAGTACGGCGGACGCACGGTCGCGGCCTCGTACAATCCCGCGACCGGCGGCTACGCGCGGACGCGGCAGAGCCACAATGCGTACGCCCAGTGGGGCTCGACGGTGGCGACGCGCGGCAATCAGTGGGCGGCTTCCGGGCACGTCAGTACCGCCGGTGGATCCGTCGGGCGCTACCGCACCTCGAGCGGCGCATCCGGCACCGTGGCACGCGGTTCGAATGGGACGGTGGTTCGCGGCGACAACGGCGTCTATGCCGGCCGAGACGGCAACGTCTACAAGCGCAACGACAAGGGCGACTGGAGTCAGTATTCGGGGGGCAGCTGGAACCAAGTCGAGCGATCGGCTCCGAGCACGCGCGACCTCGACAGCGCGGCGAAAGCTCGCGAACGCGGTCAGGCCGAGACGCAACGCAACCGCAGCAGCGCACCGCGCGATGGCGGGGGTGGTGGCGCACGCGGCGGTGGCAGCGGCGCACGCGGCGGGGGTGGTGGCGCACGCGGCGGCGGTCGGCGACGCTAGACGCCCCAAACTTCTCGTTTTCCGCTCCGCGCTGGGCGCAGCAGATGCGCGAATTGATAAGAGCGGAAATTTCTAAGTCCATTTAGTCCATAGGATTCAGCGGCACGGGGGGCTGACCGGACTATGGTTCGGGCATGCTCGATCCGCTCGTGGTCCTTGCGGGGGCGCTCGTCGGTTTCGTCGTCGGCCTCACCGGCATGGGCGGTGGGGCGCTGATGACGCCGGTGCTCGTGCTCTTGTTCGGGATTGCGCCGCTTACCGCCGTTTCGAGTGACGTCGTCGCGTCGATGATCATGAAACCGATCGGCGGGACGGTTCACTGGCGGCGGGGAACCGTGAACTTCGGCCTGGTGAAGTGGCTGATGCTGGGGTCGGTGCCGACCGCGTTCCTTTCGGTGCTCTTCCTCAAACGGCTCGGCATCGGGCCGGAGCTCCAGGGATACGTGAAGACCGGTCTCGGCGTCGCGCTACTCACCGTGTCGACCGGCCTTGTCGTCCGACCGCTCCTCGCCGCGCGCAAGAAGCCCGGCGAGAGCCAGTTGCCCTTCCACGTGAAGCCGCTGCTCACGGCGCTGATCGGCATCGTCGGCGGGGTGATGGTCGGGCTCACCTCGGTGGGCTCGGGCTCGCTGATGATCATCCTGCTCTTGATGCTCTATCCGCGCCTTCGGCTGTCCGAACTCGTGGGGACGGATCTGGTGCAGGCCGTGCCGCTCGTCACGAGCGCGGCGATCGGGCACCTGATGTTCGGCGATTTCAAGCTCGGGCTGACCGGGTCGATCCTGCTCGGGAGTATTCCGGCCGTGTACCTGGGAGCCCAGTTTTCATCGCGAGCGCCCGACCACGTCATCCGCCCGGCGCTGATCGTGGTCCTCTTCATTTCCGCGCTGAAGCTCCTCGGTGTGAGCAACTCCATCATGATGGTGATCCTGCCGATCGCCGTGGTCATCGGCACCGCCTACGCGGTGCGTGTCACGCGTCAGCTGCGAGCGGAACGGGCCCAAGCCGCCCGGGCCCAAGCTGACCAGGCTGCCCAGCAGCTCGAGCGCGCGCAGGCCTGACGCCCCGCCGGTCATCCCGAAAAAAACCAGGCGTGCTGTCCCCCGGCATGAAACGCGCCTAGGGTTCCTGCCAATGTCGGCCGTTGACGACGACGATCTCCGATCGCTGGTCGGTGTCACGCTGACCTCGACCCGGCACGCGGGGGTCGAGTACGTCCTCGAACGGGTCCTAGGGCAGGGGTCGCACGGGGTCGCTTTCCTGGCGGTGCGGGGTCCGCGGCCGGTTGCCGCGCCGGTAGTGATCAAACTCCTTCGGCCGAGGGCGATTCGTGACCTTGCGGGGCAGGCTGCCGCCACGGTCGAGAAGGAAGTCCGCGCGCTCGAGCGCCTGGCCGAGCGCTTCCCGCCGACGCCCCATGTCGTGCGTTTCCTCGATGCCGGCGCTGTTCGAATTCGCAATGGCGCGATCGAACTCCCCTGGCTGGCGATCGAGTACGTGGGTGGGGGCGCCGAGGGGACCACTTTGCGGACGCGGGTCAACAGAACGATCGGCCGCACCGCCTACGCCTTCGGGCGCAAGCGAGCCGCTCGCGCGGCCCGCGCCATGCTCGACGGCATTGCCGCGATCCACGACGTGGGCGTCGTCCATCGCGACGTTTCTCCCGGCAACGTGCTCTGCTCGGGCACGGGCGAGAGCGAGCTCTTGCGCATCGCGGATCTAGGGCTCGCCCGTGTGCGAGACGCCGCGACGTTCGGCAAGGTGCTGCTCGGAACGCCGGGCTACTGCGCGCCGGAGCAGAGCTTTCCCGGTCGCGTCGATGTTGGTCCCTACAGCGACGTCTTCGGCGTCGCGTGCTGCGTCTACTTCGCGCTCACGGGTGACGACTACTTCGGCTCGCTCACCATCCCGGAAACCTTAGTGGCCGCCTACGCCACCGAGCGCCCTCGGCTCGCCGAGGCGCGAAGCCTTTGCGTCGAGCTTGCGATCGATCCTCAAGCTTGTTCGGAGATTGATCGGCTCCTCGGGCTTGCGACCCGGGGTGAGCCCCGTGAACGGATCCAGACCGCCGCCGAGCTCGGCGCGCTGCTGCTTCCCGTTCTGGAAGCGGCACCGAGCGTCTCCCGCACGTCGGACGTCCGGGCTCGCTCCCGGATGCAAAGCGCGGCCGGTCGATCCGCCGAGCAGGAAGCAGGGCTCCGTTTCGGCCTTCGCCGGATGCCGGAAGCGAGCCTTGCGCTCGGCGGCGTCGCCTGGGACGACGACGGCCACTTCCTGGCCACGACCGCCGACGGCTCACTTCGCTACTGGGACGGTTGGGCGCTCCGGCAGGTGCCACTTCAGTTCCCCTGGACGCCGCGCGTCGTGCATCGCCTTGGGCTGCGGCGCTGGATGGTCGCCGGCGATGGTGGCGAGGTTGCCGAGCTCACCAACGGAACGTTCGAGCGCGTGTTCGCCCTCGATCACCAGGCAAACGTCGTTGCGCTCTCGGGGAGCCCCGAGGACGTCGTCCTGCTGGTGGGTCGGCGGCGTGCCGACGCGCTCGAGCTCTGGGTCTGGGTGGGCGGCAAGCTCGAGCATCGCGGCGAACTTCCGGGTCATGCGACGGTGACCGGCATCGTTCCGCTCGACGGCGGCACTTGGCTCGTCGTGGGCTCCGACGTCGGTGGCACCGGCGTTCTGACCGAGTTCGATCCGCGTGCGACCGGGGTCGCGCCGCGCCAGACGACTGGCGGGTCGGGCGTTATCGCGTGTACCTCGCGGCCGGAACTCGGGCTTTCGTTGTGCGTCCGCAAATGCGGCGCGCTCTCCCGCTTCGAGCGGGGGACCTGGTCCGTGGATGAGCTTCCACCGGGCACACCCGCGACCGCCGCATCGATCGATCCGAGCGGCGGTGCGTGGGTGGGCGTTCCGGGAGCCCTCTGGTCGCGGGGCGACAAGTGGAGCTTGGCGTGGAGCGATCGCTTCATCGCCTCGCCGTTTCTAGCTGTATCCGCCGATCTCGATAGCGTCACCGCCGTCACGGTGGACGGCGGTGTCGTCAGGGGGGAGCGCATGGACGCGGGCGAAGACGTTCACCTCACGCGGGGCTTGGTGACGGGGATCGTGTCGGGGGACTAGGGATCGCAGCTAGAGGCAGGGGCCCCAACTGCCGTTGTTGCAGGTGGCAGTCCCTTGGACACCCACACCACCCTTGCCGCACTTGATGGTGTCGCCGTGCAGACAAACCTTGCCGGTCGCGTAGTAGGCCCTACACCAGCCCGACTCGCAGGCCGCCCTCGCAGAAAGGTTGTTCATCGGATCGATTCCCGACTGGTCGAGTTTGGTCTCGTTGCAGTTGGTGATCACGGGTGCGACGCACGTCCAGTACGGGATGCCAAGCCCAGCGGCCTGGACGCTCCCGTCGATTGCCTGAGGCGCTTCGTTCAATGGTTCATCGACGGCACCTTCACTCGCGCACGCTCCGACGGCCGCTGCGACAATGATAGCTGCGCTGACCCTGCACATGACATTCACGATTGTCATATCCGTCCCTTTCGAAAGTCGCGGTCCCGCCCGCAACTTCACCTTCATAGCCCTCCCCGGGGGGGGGTCAACGGGTCTGGTCGGCCCGGGTCACCGGACGACAACGTAAGCTAGACCCCACCCGCACCCGACCGTCGGCGAGATGTTGAGAGTGGGACGCGGGTGAAGACGTTCACCTCGCGCGGGGGCTGGTGACGGGGATTGTCTCGGGGGACTAGGGAATGCAGCGAGAGCGCGTCTTGCTCTAGATGCAGCCGCCCCAATTGCCGTTGTTGCAGGTGGCAGTCCCCTGGAGGCCCGTACCACTCTTGCCGCACTTGATGGTGTCGCCGTGCAGGCAGATCTTGTTGTTGACGTAGTAGGCCCTACACCAGCCCGCCTCGCATACCGGTTGCGTCATCAGGTTGTTCATCGGATCGATTCCTGTCTGGTCGAGCCTCTGCTCCGTGCAGTTGTTGTTCATGGGTGCGACGCACGCCCAGTATGGGATACCAAGCCCTCCCCCGGGAGGAGGAGGCGCGTGCGGGTCGGGGTGTGGGCCGCACGCAAGCAACAACCAGACTGACTGCGCGAGAATGAGCAAAGTGATGTGTCTCATTGGAAGGGCCTTTACCTTTCGTTTGTGTTCGTCATGCAGACTCGAGCATCGAGTCAGAAGGGTTCCCGTGATGGCGACGCCGGCGACGGAGCGACATCATTGCGAGCCCGATCCACAATGGCGCGGTGTTCTCCGGGGTCGAGCGCGCCGCCTGGCAGGCCACACCGCCCCGCTCGGGACTGGCTGCAAGGCTCGCCTCGGTGACGCACTTGCCGTTGTAGGGATCGCACACCAGTCCCAGGATGCAGTCGTCGGTCCTTTCACAGCGTTCCAGGCAACTTCCTCCCGAGCAGAGGATGGGAGAGCAAGGCTCCTCCTTGCCCTGCTCGTCAAAGGCGAACGCTCGGTCGATCGAACACCGCGCCCCGGTGACGCAAGTGGAATCGAGGCAGTAGTAGCCGGTCTCCTTGTCGCAGTCGCGAGCGGATTCGCAGAAGGTGGCGCAGGTATTGTCTCGGCACGCGTACCCTTCATCGCAGGGTACGGGGTCGGGGGCGCGGCATGTCCCTGCTCCGTCGCACTCACTCCGGTCGACGGACGCGACCGATGAAGCACAGGCTGCGTCGCCGCAGTCGAGGCCTTCTGGCTGCACGGCGCAGGCGCCGGCCCCGTCGCAGTGCCCCGTCGTTCCGCACCTCGATGCGACCCCACAGTCGTCCCGAGGATCGGTGTCAGCGATAACGGGCGCGCAGAAGCCGTTGGTGCCGTTATCCCCGGTTCTTGATTCGAGGCAAGAGAAGCAAGGCTCGTCGCACGCTGAGTTGCAGCAAACGCCCTCAGAACAATGGCCGCTGTCGCACTCATGGTCATTCGAACAATCACTGCCCAACGCCGGAAGGTACGAGTAGACATTGGGGATGGCGGTCACGAGTGCAGTCGAGCCGGCGGACACAGCCAGTACCGTGCCGAAAAACGTCGTCCCGGTTGCCGAAGGGGCAATCGTTTCACCGGAGGTCCATGGTTCGTCGCGCGAGAATGTTTGCACGAGGCCCGATGCCATGTCGTCGACGAGAGCACCGGGAGCCCCGACGAACAGGTGCGCGTCCGAGAACGCGAGGGAAAGGCCGAAATACCCGTACGGATCACCGAGCTCCAAGGAAGTGGCGAACTCCCACTCGCCTTGTGCGTTCGTGGCCAGGTGGACGACGCCTGCGCCACCACGATCTTGAGGCGCTCCCACGGCGAGCACCTCGGGTGCGGCGGCGACGGTGCTTCCGAACGACGTCGTCGTGTCGAGTGGCGCGTCGAGGCGTTGCACCATCGACCAGCGGAACTGGTTCGTTCCACCGTCACCGGGGCGTTCGAACACGTAGGCCCTTCCGACACCGCCTTCCTCCCCGGGTGCGCCAACCAGGAGCCGGTTGCCGTCGAGCGCCAAGGCAATGCCAAACAGCCCGTAGTCGACGCCATCCTCCGACGACGGGAGCGTTTGGGAGTGGCTCCAAGCCGAGCCATCGTGTTGATAGACGTAGACCCTCCCCTGGCTCTCTGCCATTGGCGCGCCAATGACCACCGTCGAGGGGTCGAGCGCGACGCAATAGCCGAAGAGCGGGTCCTCGCCGGGTTCCGCCGGGGAGACGAGGGTGGCCTCCGCATTGTCCCAAGCGTCGCCGTTTCGGCGGAAGATTCGCACGCTTTGACCGGTAGCGAACGAGGTTGCGGCGACGGCGGCGAGATCCCCCGAGAGTGCGAGCGCATCGCCGAAGCGCTCACCCTCGCCGAGGGGGTCGTGGCTAAGCGCTCCTTCGGCTGCCCAGCGTGCACCACTCCGGCGAAAGGAAAAGACGGCACCCGATCGGATGTCACCGATCAGCGCGTTCGGTGCGCCGACCAGCACTTTGTCTCCGCTGATGGCGAGCGAGTTCCCGAACTCGGAATCGTTCTCGATGTCCGGAACCGAGATCGCTTCTTCAACCAGCCCCGTGGTAGCTTCGAGCGACACCTGGGCGATACTTTCGCCTGGAGGCGACGCGCAGGCTCCGCCCAGAAGCAGGATCGGCAGGAGAATTGACCGCGTTCGTCGCATACCCAACCAGTGCTGCGTGGGGCCTGTGCGCAGCATGAATAGCCCAACGACCCGGCTGCGCCCATGGGAATGTTTTCAAGGAATTAGAGCGAATCTGGGTAGCTTGGTGCGGAGGGTCGTAGGCATTTTGTCGCCCCTCTTGCGCTGGCGACTCAACCTGAGCGAGGGTGACCGCCGAGAGCCATGTTGCGCCCAAACCACGAATTGAAACTGAAGGGGTCTAGCGCGCCAGGGGGGGCATTCAGCGCCCTGCTGATCTTCGTGCTGTCGCTTCAGGTTGGTGGCTGCCGGTGTGTGCCTGAACCGGAGCCTCCTCCGCACGAGACGGCAGGCGGAGGAGGTAGGGGTGAACCGTCACCCCCTGCCGCTGGCATGGGTGGAAACGCGGGTTTCGCCGGGGGAATCCCCAGGAACCTCGAGAGCGCGGGCACCTTTCCGTTGGTCCTCCCAGTGCAAGTGCGCCCCCAAGAGCAGGGCCTTTGGTGTTGGGCGGCGACCGCCTCGATGATCACGACATACCTGAGCGATGGGCAAACGGCGGGGCTTCGCCAGTGCGACTTTGCTTCGGACGGAATGCCCGCTGGCCGCAATTGCTGTGCCGCGGACATGCCTCTCGAGTGCGACCGCCCAGAGTACCCGCGGTTCGTTCCGCATGGGTTCAGAGTGACAATCGAAGCGCGGGACTGGCCAGTCTGGAAAGACGTCGTCTCGGAGATAGCGAACAATCGACCACTCGGGCTGGTCGAGCGCTACCCTAAGACCTCCCATATGTTCGTGGCACTCGGTGTCCACGAGCTTCAGGGAGATAGGCTGCTCGAGATCTACGATCCGGCTTCTCCTGGCAATTACTGGTGGCACGAATTTAGTGACTACGAGCTTGGTATACCCGGGCGCACGCGTGGCGCTGCCTACTATGGCATTCGCGGCTGCGCCCCTAGCTGCAGAACGATTGACTCTCCCCCACTGGCCGACCTCTGCTTTGGGCAGACGGCGTCCAGTACGCCCGCTTGTCCAGCACTGGCAGCGGTCAATGTGCCCGCTGCCAGTGCGACAACGACTTCGCCCACTTTCGCGAGCGAGGATGCCGCGGCCGACGCGGGGCTCCTAAGGGTGCCGCTACTTGGCCAAGCTCACCCCGAAAGTATGGGTTTTTCGAGCATTCAGGCGGCGAGCGACGCGTCGAAACCGGGTCGACTGACGAAGGAAAGAGTTGGCGTCGAAGACATCGACCTGAATGGGATCGTCAACGGTACAGGGAACACGGTGACTGTCCTCAGCGGCAGTGGGGAGCACTACTTTCTCTACCTACTCGATGGCAAGGAACTTGGGCTCATCACGGTCATGCAGCGTGGGACGCTCTTCCGTCCGATCGCCTACGGCAATGCAGGCGTCGCGAACGCGTTGATTCAGGCAAAAGCGATTCTCGCCCAAAACCCGAACCCTCCGGTCCTGCAGCGTCCGCTCAAATTCTACAGGGCGAGAGGACTCGGCCAGTACTTCCTCGTCCTGAACAACAGGCTCGTGCCGCTCATCGCGGCGAAGGGGCTCGGTGTGGGTAGACTTTACACCTTCCCGCAGGTGCGTACGGCGCTCAAGGAACTCCTTCCCAAGAATCTCGACGGTCCACCTTTCTGACGCTCGACTACAGGTCCAACCGCAGGCCGAGCGACGGGACAAACGCCAGGAAAGCCCTCATCGCCACTTCATCCGGCAAGGTGAGGACCCCCACCGCGCGGCGGTCATCATCAGGAAGAGCAAGCAGGCCTGCCCGCTGTGATCGGATGATTTCCGGCGGAAAAAAGACCGCCAGTGATGCTCCGAGGTCGATGCTCAAACGGGAGGTCAGCGCTCGGCCGACGCGAAGCTCGGTCGCCAGGAACGGCATGAGGGCCCATTGCGAGGGTTCCTCGATGACGAGACGACCTGTCACGGGGACGGGGTCGCCGCTGATACTTCCGGTGAAGGTACCTCCGTTTTCCAGCGAGACGTCGACCAACGCGGCCCCGGCGGTGAGCCGCGTCGTCATCGGAAAGCGACGAAAGAAGCGGGCGGCCGCGCTGGCGAACATGAAGGGCCCCCCGAACCTCACCGAGTCCCGTTCGTCGTCCGACCTGAAGGGTGGGGTGCCGGGTTGGGTGCTCGCCCACATCGTTCGCGTCGAACGCTCTCCCAGCGTCAAGTAGCCAGCGCCCAACTCGGGTGCCACGTGGGGGAGCACGCGGTACCCCACCCTGGCCAAGGCCGTCCAGCCGAAGGGTCGCGATCGCGAGTCGCAGTCACAGGCCACGTCGGTGCTGCCGCGAAGACTGCGAGCGAGGATCAATCCGCCGTTCGCTTCTAGGTAAAAACGCGAGGGTTTCGCGTCGGGCGTCTGGCTCAGCAAGAGGCGCGCGTTGAGTCTGGTCGAAGACCCCGGTTTGAGCTCGATGCTACGTCGAAGCGGCATGTAGCCCGGGGCGATCACGTCCACGCGGTGGAGCCCGCTCGGTAGCGCACCGATCCACGTCCCGATGCCCGCAAACTGGCCGTCCACGTAGACGGAAGCGGTTCCGGGCGATGGTTCGATGGTGGCCTTGGCGTCGAGCACGATGGGGAGGAGGCTCAAGGTGATCGAGCGCTGCTCTCGAAGGTCGACCGACAAGGGAGCGGTGCCGCGACCCGGGCCCCTGAGCAGGACCGAGTGCAGGGCTGCGGACACGTTGCCTTGCCACGGCGTCTTGCCGACGGTGGCGGCGTCGACCACGACATCGAGGGTTTCGCCGCCAACCGCTTCCACGGTGAGGATCCGCGCACCCACCAACGGTTCTAGGGGCACATCGAGTACCTTGTGGACACCTGCGACCACGAAAACCTGGTGGTCCTGGCTCTCGAACCCTTCCTTGCTCAGGTGAACGATATGCGCGCCGGTTTGCAGCGGAAGCGGCTCGGGGAGGGGAATCACTCCCCGTTCCCGACCGTCGACGACGACGCTGACACCTTGTTCGTTCGAGCGTAGGGTCAGGTGTCCAAAGTGCACGAACAGTGCTTGTCGCTCTGCCGTCAGCGTGCGGAGCGTGTCCTCGGGCATTTCATCGCGAAACTCACGCAGCAGTAGGTCATAGAGATCGAGCGCGTCCGCGTACCGGCCAAGCGCCTGCGATGCGATCGCCGCGTTTCGCGTCGCCGAACGCGTGGGGAAGAGTTGTCGCGACGTCAGGAACTCGGCGAGCGCTTCGTTCCAGTTTTGACCGGTCTGTGCCAGCGCGAGGCCGCGCTCGAAATGTTGCCTCGCCTCCGCACGGCGCGCGTCTTCCGTGGGAGCGCCAGCAGGTGACTCGTTCGCGTTCGCAGTGCTTCTCACCGTGCTTGCGCCGAGCAGCGCCAGCACGAGGACGAGCAGAAGCCTGCTCGTGCGCGAAAAACCGCGAGCTACCCCGCCCCTGTTGACGCTGGATGCGCCGGGGGGAAGCACAATGCGGGGGACACTATCAGAGCTACTCCCCCCACGGAGAGAGGGGCGGAGTGCCGGCCGGTGTCGCCGCGGTTGGGGTTGGGCCGGGTCGTGACGCCGACGAAACGGGGGCCGGCGCCGGGACCGGGGCAGGGGGGGCGGCGGCACGAGGAAGTGTCAGCCGAGGCGGCAAAAGCCCATCGTCCGTCACGGCGACGCGCCGGTCGGCCCGTCGGGCGCCCAGCGTGACCCGAACTTCATGAACCGACCCCACCGGCCCTTCGATGGGGACCCGCCCGCCGCTCGATTGCAGCGTTACCCCGTCGACATTGACCACCGCATCGGGCGGATCGAGCTCCAGGAGGAAGCGGCGAAGCTCGGGCCCGCGGGCCGCGCTGACGGCGGGGGCGCTCGCGGCCACCGGGGCGAGCTGCGGCGGCAGCAAGGGTGCGGGGGCTGGCGCCGTCGGCTCGCGCCCCGCGAAGAGGATAGCGGCGAGGCTCGCGGTGCCGACCACCCCGAAAGCGACGGCCGCCCGCGTCCCAGGCCGCATTTCGATCGGTCGAGCGACGGGAGCGCCGGTGGCACCGAGCGCGCTCAATGTGTCGGCGTACGCCAGGCGTTCCGCGCGCACACCACGCTCGGCCGCGGTGGGGCCGACGATCTCCTCCAGGCGGAGCCGCGGTTCGCCGGGGAACAAGGGCTGGAGTGCGTCCCGAAACTCTTGAGCGGTCCGCGTTCTGCCCCTGGGCTCGCGAACGAGGCCGTTGCGCACGACCTTGGCCAGGCTCGGCCCGACCCAGGGAGAAAGGTCCTGGACCGAGGGGATCGGGTGGGTGAGGACGGCAGCGACGACTTCGCCGACCGTCTCCGTATTGTCCCACGGAAGCCGCCCCGTCAGGCATTCGAACAGCACCGCGGCCAGGGACCAGACGTCACTCGCCTCGTCGATCGATGACGCTCGCTTGAGCTGCTCGGGTGACATGTACTGCGGCGTCCCGAGAAACGCGCTCCCCCGCGTGAGCGAGTCGACGCTCTCGCCGAAGATCGACAGCCGGGCCTTGGCCACGCCGAAGTCCACGATCTTGACGGTGACCTCGTCGTCGGGGCCTGTGGCAAGGAACAGATTCGCGGGCTTGATGTCGCGGTGAATGATCCCGAGTTCGTGCGCCCGGGCGAGGCCCGTGGCTGCTTGCATGAGGATCTTCACCGCCACACGCGGGCTCAAGACGCCCACGCGCTCGAGTGCCTGCGCGAGGTCTTCCCCCGAAAGGAGCTCCATCGCGTAGTAGATGCGATTCTGAGTGTCGATTCCCGAATCGAACGCCGCCACCACGTTGGGGCTTTCGATCAAGCCGCTCGCTCGCGCCTCGCGAAAGAAGCGTTTCACCACCTCGGGGTCACCCGAGTGCTCGAACGAGTTCAGGAGTTTGACCGCGCAGCGCTTGCCGGTACCGAGGTGTCGGGCTTCGTACACGGCTCCCATGCCGCCGCGCCCCAAGAGGCGCGCGAGCTCGTACCGTTCGTCGATCACGGCACCGGTCAGATCGCCGTCGTTGCCCAAGATTCGCCGATTGTAGGCGCGCCTTGCTCCGGCCCAAAGGGGGGCGTGAATACCCCTTAGATAAGTCTAGTTGGCGGTGACAGGGACGTGATTTCTCAGCACCTCGACGGCGAGCTGCATGTTCTCTGCTCGATCTTCCGGGCGTCGCACGAGGAGCCGCGACAAAAGCGTGACGATGTCGGCCGGAATGTCCGGCACCAGCACGTCAATCGGCGTGATGCCTCCGATCAGGAGTTGTCGGAGCGTGTCCTGTGGGCACTCCCCCTCGATCGGGCGGCAGCCCGAGAGAAGCTCGTACAGCGTCACGCCGAACGCCCAAACGTCCACCCGCTGGTCGACGTCGGCCGGGTGGAGCGCCTGTTCGGGCGCCATGTAGCAAAGGGTGCCGAGCAACGTGTCGAGGCCTGTGATCGGCGTGAGATCGGTCGATTGCACGGGTTCGAAGAATCGCGCCACGCCGAAATCCAGCAGGCGCACCACGGGTGCGGCGCCGCCGCTTTCGGCTGGTGGCTTTTGCAGGAAGATGTTTTCGGGCTTGAGGTCGCGGTGAGCGATACCGGCCCGGTGGGCTTGGAAGAGCGCTTCGGCCACGGGTAGGAGCAGCGCGCAGCCGCCCCCAACCGACAGGCACGTCTCACGTGCAAGGAGCTCCCGCAATGTTTCACCGGCGAGCAGCTCCATCACGAGCACCGGCCCCCCCGCGTGCTCGATGATCTCCCGCACCGGTACGATTGCAGGGTGTCCGATCGCGCGCGTCGCGCGGGCCTCACGCTTGAGTCGCTCGGCGGCCGACTCGGGCTGAGCGTCCGGGGCACGCAGGATCTTCAGCGCGACGACCTCGCCGGTTCGCGTGTCGCGCGCAGCCCAGACCTTACTGCTCCCACCCGTCCCGACCAAACGCTCGAGCGCGTAGCCGCCGAGGATCATCCCTGGCTCGGTAGAGGCGGCCATCGTGGTAGCCTAGGTTACTCCCATGGGCTCGCGCTCGGAAACGAGCAGACGGTCGATACTACTCGTCTCGGTGTCGGACGGCGCGCTGCCCCGTTTGCTCGAGGAGCAGGGTGTCGGGCTCGAGCGGGCAGCCGAGCTCGATGGCGCGCTCGCCGCCCTGGGGTCGAGGCTGTTTGACGCCGTTTTCATCGAGCAGGCCGAGGTGGCCGAGCAGGCGCGAATCGTTTCGGCCATCAGTGACGCGTATCCGGACGTGCCCCTGGTCGTGTGCGGCGCCGAGGGGTCGGAGGCGCTGCGCGCGGCGCTGGCGGCCGGGGCGGTCGATTACCTCCCGCTGCCAACGTCGGTGGAGGCGATTCGGCTTTCGCTCGAAGCAGCGGCGAGCAGGCAGCAGATCGCAGTAACTCGGCGAGCCCCGCTCGGGGCGACGATCCTCGGAAGCTCGCCGCTCATCGCGCAGGCCAGGGAGAAGATCGCGCGGATCGCCATGGGCTCCACCACCGTGCTCCTCCGCGGCGAGACGGGCACCGGCAAGGAGCTGGCGGCTCGTGCCGTTCACGCCCGGGGCGAGCGCCGGGACGCACCGTTCGTGACGGTTCATGCGGCGGCGCTGCCGGACGCGCTGCTCGAGAGCGAGCTCTTCGGTTACGAGAAGGGCGCCTTCACGGGTGCCACCACGCGGAAACCGGGCCGCGTCGAGCTCGCTGAAGGGGGCACGCTGTTCCTCGACGAGATCGGTGACCTTTCGTTTTCCGTGCAGGTGAAGCTCCTCAGGTTGATCCAGGAGCGGGAATACGAGTGCCTCGGCGGCACGCGTACGCAACGGGCCGATGTTCGAATCATCGCTGCGACCCACCGCGATCTCGAGGACATGGTGGCGAAGGGGCAGTTTCGCGAGGACCTCTTGTACCGGCTGAACGTCGTGACGCTGTGGCTGCCCCCGTTGCGGGCGCGCCGTGAAGACATCGCCATCATCCTCGACCACTACCTCGACGTTTTCCGCAAGAAGAACGACAAGCGTGCTCTCGCGCTCGAGGCCGCTGCCCTCCGCCTGCTCCAGGCCGAACGTTGGCCCGGCAACGTGCGCCAACTCGTGAATCTGATCGAGCGACTGGTCCTTTTGGCAAGTGGGCCGATCGTGACGGCGGAGGACGTGCGCCTGTACCTCAACGAGCACCTCGTGTTCGTCACCCAGGCGAGCTCCGTGGAGATCGACGCGGCGCTTTCACAACGTGCCCCCGCGTCTGGAGCTGTCGGGGGCCCCGAGCGGGACGCCCCGCGGCTCGATACGAGCGGCGCCCGGGGGGCGAACCTGATCTCGTCGGTCGTGCGCCCTTTGCGCGAGGATTTGCGTAATGCGGAGCAACGGGCCCTGACCAAGGCGCTCAGGCACGCCAAGGGCAATCGCGCCCTCGCGGCTCGACTCCTCGGTATCAGTCGCCGGACGCTCTACACGAAGCTCGAAGAGCACGGTATCGAGTAGTCGCGCGGGGGGCGTGGGCTGCACACTCGTGGTGTGCGGTTCTCTGCACGGCTGGGTGTGCGGAGAACTGCACACCTCCTCTGCGATTGGCTCCGATCCGTGTCGAGGACTTCACACAAAGTAGCAATCTGAGACGGCACGTAACTTGCTGAGAGCCAGATTGTGAGCGCACTGCTGAATCTACAGGGCCCAAACCAGGTCGAGCTCTCCGAGCTGTGGGCTCTCCTTCGCGAGGGCCACACCTGGGTGAGCGCGGTGACGTACCGGGACGGCCGGTGCTTCGCCACCCTCTCGACGCCCCCGCCAACCCGAGCGCCCCGCAAGCTCCACGACGTGGACCTGCTCGCTGACCTGCTCGCGGGTCAGCCGATGAAGGTCGTGGCAGCGGACCTCGGGATATCCCTCGCTTCGCTGTCGGAACGCTGCATCCGAATCCTGCGGTCCATGACAGCCATCGACCGGGTCGGGCGGAGTCCGATCATCGTCGTCATGGCGGCGCTCGCCGCACGGGGTTTGTCCCTACCGCCGGCGCAAGTCGAGGTCTCAGGACATGATTTTTGCATCGTCAGTGTAGAGGTCCCGGGCGGGCCGGTCACGACCTCACTATCGCCGTGTGAGCTCGAGGTATGGCGCCTGATCCTCGAAGGCCGAGCGTGCGCGGAGGTGGCCGTCGAACGCCGGACATCGCCCCGAACGGCCGTGAACCAACTGAGCTCGATCTTCAAGAAGCTGGGCGTGTCCGGACGCGTGGCGCTCCGCGCGAGGGCCGTCGAAGAGCAGTCGCGACAGTGGACGCTGCTCACCAACCGTGCGAACGGATGGGAACCGTGGACTAAGCACCACCACCACACCAAGAGGGGGCGGGGATCGTCTGAAACAACCCTCGTGAGCTGGAGTGAAACGCAATGCTGACCTGGCATATCCCGCCATTGCCCAATTCGATGAGTCTATTGATCGTGGAAGCGAACGACTCGCTACGATCCGAGATCTTGCGTGCCGCCGCGAGCTGGAGTTTCGGGTGGTCGACCGGGAGCGGTAGCCCGCTCGCCGCGTTCACCACCATCCGAGAGGCGCGCTCGGTCCACGAGGCCCTTCAGGCGCTCGAACAGCCTGTCGATGTGGTGGTCGTCGACATCCACCTTGGTCCGCACTCGGGCCTAGAGGTCGTCCAGCGGGCCAGTGAGCTCGATCGGGTACCAGCGGTGTTCGCCATCACCGACCGTGCGACGGCGGGGGTGGGATTCGCCTTGGCGAAGCTCGGCGCGCGCGGCTGCCTCGGCCAACCGTTCGAGATGGCCGAGCTTCGAGCGGCGATCCAGACGATGTTGGCGGAGCCGCCCGACCTCGCGGCATTCGCGAAAGCCCAGGTCGGGTACCGGCACATCCACGTGGTCCAGGACGAAGTGAAGTCGGCGATGCTGAAGCAGGCGTTCGTCCTCGAGCACGGCAACATCACCCGCGCTGCCCGGCGCCTCGGCGTGACGCGCACGGCGGTCCAGCAGATGCTCGACCGCTACGGCCTGCCGCGGAGCCTCACGCCGAGGCCATCGCGCGACGGGACGCCGGGTCCCGCTCAGGACCACGCGCCGCCGAGCGTAGCCTGATCCGTCAACCGTAGGCGGCGGCCACGCTCGACGTCAGTCGAGGTCGCCGCCGCCGTTGCCGCCGTATTTTTCGTTGTACTCGCGACAGCTCGCGGGCTGGATCACACCCGGCGCGGACACGAGCAAACCGACCGTGACGGCGGTGCTGGCGATGCTGAGTGGGTTCTCGACCAGGGCCTCGCAGCTTGCGGTCGCCTTGATGCCGTCGAGGAGCACGAGCCACTCCTCGAAGCACTGATCGAGCAGTCGGTTCGCCTCGCTCCGGTCCTCGTCTCGCACCGTACCGTCCCCGGCAAGCGTCTCGCAGTCCCAGGCGGGAGGCTCCGTCCTCACCGGGCCGGCGGCGATGCAGCGCTCGGCGTCCGCGACGCACTCGGAGAAGCTGAGCCCGAACAGGGAATCTTGCACGGCGTTCACGTTGCACTCGAGCCGGCGCGTGTCTTCGGCACTCCAGATGAGGTCGACCAAGTCTCGGCGCTCTTCGCACACCTCGACCCCGGGCGTACCGGGTTCGCTCACTTCGCCTGTCCCTCCCGTCGCGCTGGTACCGCCGCTGCCGCTCAGCGCGCCGGCGCTTCCCCCCGTGCCGGAACCCGCCGATCCCCCGACGCCGCCTGCTTCCGGCCCCGCTCCGGCTTCTCCGACCGTGCTCGCCGGCGACGGATTCGCGTTGCCCACGGTCGACTCACCCCCGCACGCCGCCGAGCAGACGCACCCGACGAGGAAAGAAACGCGAACAACCGATGCGCGCACGATCTCGAATCGTAGGGAGACCGCGATCGGGAGTCACGAGGATCCGATAATCCGCATCGCCGATTTGGCGGTTCATGGAGGGAAGCCGGTGCCGGGCTCGCACCTTGTCGGAGCTCGGTTACACTCGGGCTCCGCGGGCCACGATGACACGGCGACTTAGCTTCGTTCTGTTCGTTCTGTTGGTGCTGTCGTCGTGCGCGGGCAAATCGACGAGGACACAGCGTGACGGGGGAGCGGGCGGCAGTGGCGCCGTGGGTGGTGCCGGGATGCCGAGCGTGTGCCCGAGCTCCATCACGGCGACGGAGGCGCAGAACTACGCGCTCGACAGTTTCCTCACGTTGCCCGTGATCAGGGTGAAGCCGGGCGTGGAGCTCACGTTCGAGTGGGACGGTGTCACTGCGGACCTGCTGGGGCACCCGATGAGCCCGACGGCGGACGTCGACATGGTCGAGCTCGGGTTGTGGGGTCTGACGCTGGGCGAGGTCACGACCAAGATCCACGACGACGAGCTCCGGTCGCAGAACCTCAAGGTGCTCCTCGCCCTGGAGACGGAGCGGCAGATGACGTCAGTGAGCCTCTTCTCACTCACGTCGGCGGGTGCGCCCGTCCCGCCCGACCTCATCCTCCCGTATTTCGATGCGGGGGACTTTCCGCCAGACGAGAACACCTACACGTTCGTTCTTGCGACCGGGACTTCGTTCGCGGGAGGCATGCGCCTTATCCAGGCGTTCACGCTCGATCCGGCGACCGAGAACACGACTGTGAGGGTGACCAACTCCTCGGTCCTGTTGAGCTGGAACGTCGACCTCGGCCGGATCACGCGACCGCTGGTGGCGGTTGGTACATCGGCGATCACGATCGATTGGTCGGACATGACGATCACCGGGATGGGTGGGACGTTCGTTCCGAGCGACATCACCGAAGTGCGGGTGGGCAGGTTTCACGAGACAGCCGCCGAGCTCGAAGCATCGTTCCTCGACCTCGAGAGCCTGGCGGAACACACCTGGCGAGCGGACGTTTCCGGAGGATCGACGCTTTCGCTCTCGACGCTGACCGACAGCGAAGGCGCGCCGTTCCCGGGCATCGACCGCGTGAGCACGTGGGTGCTCGCGCTGTTCTGCGGCTACTGCGCGAACCCGGCACCGTGGTACCTCACGATCCTCGAGTCGTGTTCTCGGTAGCGCCGCTGACCGATGCGCGTTCCTCGTGTCGTTCGGCTCGGAGTACTGCTCGCCTTGCTGGCAGGGGTGCTCCTTTTTGCCTGGCACGACGTGTCGGGGCGGCGAGAGCGCAACGAATGGAAGCGTACGCTCGAGGTAGCGCTGATCATCGTGAACGACGGAAGAGTCGACGAGAGTGCGCTTGCTGGGCTGCGGGCGCGCGTACCCGAGCTTGCCCGGCGGCTACGGCACGAGTGCGCGCGGTACCGGAGGGGGGCCCCCGCACCGTTTGCCTTCACCCTGTACGGCCCCACCAACCCGGGTGCCGCGCTCCCGAGCCACCCCGAGGACGGGATCTGGGGTGCCGTGAAACACGCGTACGCGCTGCATCGTTTTACGCGCGCCGTTGACGGCGCGCTCGCCGTGCCCACTCGCGGTTTCGACGCGCGCCTCTACGTCGTCGCGCGGCCGGCGACGGACCAGGCGCTCGTCGAGGGTGTCAGCGAGCACGGAGGGCGCATCGGCATTGCGCTCGTTGAGCTCGACCCCGAGACGGTCGACACGGCACTCTTCGTGGCGGCGCACGAACTTTTCCACACGCTTGGCGCCACCGATCGCTATGGACCCGACGGTCGCGCGCTCGTCCCGGACGGGCTCGCTGAGCCGAACCGCGTGCCGCTCTTCCCACAGCAAAAGTGCGAAGTGATGGCCCGCGCCCGCCCGCTTTCTCCGACGGACGAGGCACGACCGACGTCGCTCGACGAGCTTTCGGTGGGCGAGACCACGGCGAAAGAGATCGGATGGCGCACGCCGGGATCCGTGCGATGAGTCCGCCCGTGGGTGCGCTCGTCGCCACGGCCGTTCGTGCGTGGCGCCTCGTGCCCCTGACGTTTGCCCTCATCGGCAAGCCGGCCGCCGCCGCGGTGGACGACGCCCGGCCTCGGCTCGAGTGGCACGCGCCGCCTGAATGCATTCGGGCGGCTGAGCTTTCGCGAGCGGTCACCGTCGAACTCGGTCGCCCGGCGTTCGCGGCTCCAGGCGCCCCCGGAGAGCTCGTGGTTCGCGGGCACGTCGAACGGACTCAGCACGGCCTTTACCGCGCTGAATTCGCGCTCGAGCGAGCGTCCGGCGCCGTGCTCGGGGTGCGGGCGCTCACTTCCGACACGAGCGACTGCCGCAGCCTGGACGAAGCAACCGCGGTCATGCTCGCGATCATGCTCAACGTACGCCGGGAGGAGCTCCAGCCGGAGCCGTCGCCATGGTCGTACCGGCTGTCGGCAGCGGGCGGGGCCACACTGGGGCTCGTGCCAGGCGTGGGCCTCGAGGTCACCGCCAGCGGAGGGCCGGCGTTGCCGCGCGTGCTCGGGCTCGATCTCGAGCTCGGGGTCGTGTTCGGAAGGGAGCGTCCGGCCGACGAAGGCACGATCCGCGGTCGCGTGGGGAGCGCACGACTGGCAGCGAGCCCGGTGCTCGTTGCGGGGGCGGTGGAGCTCTCGCTCCACACCGCGGCGGGGGCGGGAGCGATGGAAGCGACGGCAGCCGGATTTCCTCAAACGACGAAGGCGATCAGGCCCTTCATGGATCTGCGCGCCGGGGTTCACCTGGCGGTGCCGATCTCGCGACCGGTTTGGCTCGGGTTTGGCGTCGATGCCGGGTTCCTGCCGATCCGGCCCCGGTTCGTGGTTCGAAACCCCGACGGCACCCGCGAGGAGCTGTACGAGCCGCGGGCGGTGTACGGATCCCTGGCCCTTTCCCTGTCTTTTCGGCCCCTGTGAGCGTGAGGGAGAAAAACCAGGGGCTCGTGACATCTATGGCCGTGACCCTGGCGCTCGTGACCGATGAGGGCCCCCGTGCGGCCCGCCAGCCGGGGGGCGTCCGGGTATCGTCGCGTGTGGCGCACCTGACCCCGAGCGAGCTCTTCGAGCGCTACGTCACGTTCGTCTGGCGGGTGGTTGCGGCACACGGCGTGCGCGAGGCTGACGTTCCGGACGTGACGCAGGACGTCTTCGTCATCGCGTTCCGAAAGATCGACGATTGGGACCCGGCGCGTGCATCGGCGACGAGCTGGCTCTACGCCATCGCTGCGCGCGTCGCAGCGAATCACCGGCGCAAAGGGCACGTGCGTCGTGAGCAGCCCGATGAGGCGCCGGGCGCGAGCGTGGCGCCCGATCCAGATGCCGGCATCGATCGGCAGCGCCTGCTCACCGAGCTCGGCGACGTGCTCGCGGGCATGGACGCCGACAAGCGCGACGTCTTCGTGCTGTTCGAGGTCGCCGAGCTCTCCATGCACGAGGTCGCAGCCACCGTCGGATGCCCGCTGAAGACGGCGTACAAGCGCCTGTACGCGGCACGCCGGGTGATCGCCGAACGGTTTGGCAAAAAGGGCGGTGATCGATGAAGAAGCCCGCCGACCCGATCCGCTTCGTCGACGATCCCACCGCCCCCGAGCGTGTCGTCGAGGCAATCCGGCACGCGCGGTCGGGGCCCGGGAGTGCCGAGCTCGATCGCCTTTCTGGCGCGCTCGGGGTTGCTCCGCCCGTTGCTCCACCGACGGTGCCCCCGGCGGCCGAACTGGTGGCGGCAGCTGCGGCGCCGAGCGCCGGACTGGGACTCGTCGGTCTTGCCAGTGTGGCGCTGGTGGGTCTCGGCGCCGGCGCGATGGTTCTTTCGAGCGAGCGTAGCGAGCCGGCGCCGCCCGCTCCGTCGAGCGCTCTGCCCGCACAAGCTCGACCGGCACCCGTGTTCGAGGACGATCGCGCACAGGCGGCGGCTGACGAAGTCCCCGCTGCGCCTGTCGTCGGTCCAACCCCGCGGCGTCGTCGGGTGGAGCCTCAGGCCGAGGTGGAGGCCGCTGCGCCTCCGGCGAGCGCACCCGAACCGGCGCCCGCTCCCACCGTCCTCGATGCCGCATCGCGCTTGCGAGAGGAAGCGTTGCTGGTCCGCAATGCGGAGCGCCTGCTCGGTTCCGACCCCGCCGGCGCGCTCAGGCTGACGGAGGAGCGGGGGCGGAGCTTCTCGGGCGGAGCGCTCGATCAGGAGGCCGAGGTCGTCGCCATCGACGCGCTTCTTCGGCTAGGTCGGCGCGACGCCGCGCTGTCGCGCGCCCGTGCGTTCGAAGCCAAGCACCCCGGGTCCCTGCACACGCGGCGGATCCGAAGGCTCATCGGTCAAGATCCGTGATGGAGGTAAGCAGCATGTCTCAGCGCTGGTTTCTGACGACGACGATGGCGGCCGTTTTCGTGCTCCCGCTGGGCGCGTGCTCCAGCGAGGCGGTGGTGGCCGATCGCGGCACGGGTGCGACCGGCGGTGGCTCCGGATCGGCGGGCAGTGCGGGGACCGGCGGGAGCGCAGGCACGATGGTTGGGCCCGTCTGCGAGCCGACCGCTTCCAGCGAGGTCACGTGCGGCGACGGAGCGGACGACGACTGCGACGGTCAGGCTGACTGCCTCGATGCGGATTGTGCGGGAGCGACCTGTCGCGATGACGGCAGCACGTGCGTCGCGGGCGGTTGCGTGTGCAACGGCTGCACGCTCGCGGAGTTGCCGCCGATCGACAACGTGCGCGTGAACGTGACGGGCGACACCGCCATCGTGGAGTTCGAGCCCGTCGACGGCGCGCTCGACTATCGCATCTACCCGTTGCCGCCGCCGGAGTCGGTCAGCATCGACGCGGACGGGCGGCCCGTGATCGCCAACGCCATCTATCGCTGTGCCGGCGATCGTCCGGTGGTCTACCGGGAGTCGGACCCTGCCGGCTTCTTCGACGCGTCACTCGTCGCCGGCATGAACCTCATCGGCTACGACCGCACCGACGAGGAGAAGGTGCTCGGTTACGTGTACCTGACGCCGGGCGAGGGCAGGACGCCCGTCTACCGCCTCGGTGATCCGAACGGTGCCGGCGGCTACGCCTGGGACTACACGGTGCCGCCGAGCGCCGACTACACGAGCGCCGACTACGTTACCAGCATCGAGGAGCGCGATCGCCTGATCGCGGCCGGCATGCGTGACGACGGCATCGCGTTCTACGCGCCGGACGAAGGCACCCGGCCGGTGTACCGGCGGCAGTACCTGCCCGAATACTGGGGCGACCGGGCAACGTACTTCTATACCGACGGGCCCGAGGCCGACATCCACGCGGGCAAAGACGACGCGACGGCGGACTTCGGCGAACGGTTCCGCGTGCTCGACGCTCCCGCCGACGGCGCCGTGCCGCTCTACCGCGTCTTCTATCTGTCCACCAACGCCCACGACACGCTCGCAGCCGGCGAGCCGCGCTACCGGCGCGCGCTCTATCAAGGCAGCCAGCCGATCTGGTCGCTCACCTGGCCCGGCCTGACCGAGAAGACGACGCTCGTGATCGAGGCGCTCGATCAGGGTTGCCCGTTCCCGAACGGCTACGTTTCGTCCGAGCACGCCGACACCACGCCGGAAGCCGGCGACCAGCCGTCGATCACGCTCGACGAGGCGCGGCTGCCCGAGACCGGCGAGGTGTTCATCAACGGCCAGTACGATCCGGCGAACCGTCCGCGCCCGACCGCCCGCGCGTACGTGGACGCCGAGCCCGAGTCCGATCCGGAGATGGACTGGTTCGAGGGTTTCGACGTGGGTGGCCCGTGGGAAACGTTCGACGTCGAAACCATCCCGAACTGGGGCGTGTACTACCGACGGAACGCCAACTGGGCGATCGATTTCGGCGGCTGCACCGAGAACAACACGGTCGGACCGTTGCTCGGCCAGCTCGTCTTCGGCGGCGGTGACGGCGGCTCGAGCTGCAACATGAGCATCACGCCTCGCAACGTGAACGCCGAGATCCGAGCCGGGGAATACCTGCACGTGCGCATGGCAACGGATCTGCCGTCCACCCTGCGTCGCTATCCACAAATCCTGCTCACGACGGCGCCCGTCGTGGAACCCGGCTCGCAGAGTGACGAGTTCTTGGTGCCGGTGCGAAACCGGCTCGGGCCGCTACCATTCGAGGAGAACTACGTTGCCGGGAGCGGCGAACACCGCACCATCATCGTTCAGCCGTTCGGCTCGGCCCCGGAGCTGCAGGTCGAGTTCTGCGATCTTCGCGGCTGGGGCGTCAGCATCCAGTGCCCGCGCGCCAACATCTACGGCTACCACGCCGGCGACTACAGCGCGGAATGGGACAACCCCTGGTACCCGGTGCCGGTGCTGGCGGAGGTATCCGGTCACGATCGTCCGGTGTGGTTCGACGTGTACGCTTCCACCGAGCGCGTCTACGTGTTCATGGACGAAAAGCCGGCGGGGTGCGCCGTGCTGCCGGACGGGCGCATGCCCGCGGGCCCGGTCACGGTCGTTTTCGGTGCCGTGGGTTACCACCTCGGCATCGACGAAGGCGTCGTCCCGGAGGATTCGTCGCACCGCTACCTTCGCACCTTCAGCCTGACGCACGACGACCACACGTTCGACGACCTCGGGATCTCGAACGGCGTCGCGCTGCCGGCTTGGGACGAGAACCGGCTCCCCTGCGGGGACATCTGGTACGGCGCGGAGGAGTAACGTTGCCCCTGCGGAGGCATGGCGCTTCTCGACCCGCCTGCGCGCTCCTGGCCGCGCTGGCGGGAGCGTGCGGCGACGAGGCCTCGCCGGGGGCACCACCTCCGCTCGTCGATGACGAAGCGCGGGCCGTACTCGCCACGCTCCGCTACGACGAGGGGCCGCCCCCGCTGGACCCGAGCAATCGGGTGGCGGAGGATCCTGAGGCGGCGCGCTTCGGACAGGCGCTGTTCTTCGAGACGCGCTTCTCCGGTCCGCTGATCGAGGGTGACAACGACGGCGGCTCGGCGACGCTCGGCGTGCGCGGCGAGGCCGGGCGCGTGAGCTGCGCGGGGTGCCACGTTCCGGCCGATGGCTTCGTCGATACGCGGAGCCCGCACCGCCAGGTCTCGCTCGCGTCGCTGTGGACCTTGCGTCGGGCGCCGACGCTGCTCGATGTCGCGTTCATGCCGCTCTTCAACTGGGATGGCCGGCGCGACTCGACCTGGAACCAGGCGGCGGGCGTGATGGAGAGCGAGCACGAATTCAACTCGGGGCGCTTGTTCGTTGCACAGCAGATCTTCTCGGCCTACCGAGCGCCGTACGAAGCCGTGTTCGGCTCGCTACCGCCGCTCGATGACGCGGACCGCTTCCCGGTGCTCGCTCCGGAGGAGGCGGGCTGCATCGAGCGGATCGAAAACGGGGGTCCGGTCTACGACTGCCGCGGGCGGCCGGGGGACGGACGCGAGTACGATGGGCTGTCCGCGGAGGACCAGGAAGCCGTCACGACCGTGATGGTGAACGCGACCAAAGCGATCGGCGCGTACCAGCGCCTCCTCCGCTGCGGGCCCAGCCGTTTCGACCGTTTCCTCGACGGCGACGAGAGCGCGCTCGACGCGAGCGAGCAACGCGGCGCGGCGCTGTTCGTCGGGCGCGGGGACTGCGTACGCTGCCATTCCGGACCGACGCTCAGCGACGGCTCATTCCACAACGTCGGGATGAGCCCAGCCGCGGTCGCCGTTGCGATCCTGGATGCCGACGACCGTGGCGCCGCCGCGGGAATCGCAGCGGCTCTGGACGACCCTCTCGGCACTGCGGGCCCATTCAGCGACGGAGATCGTGGTGCGTTGCCGGCCGAGGTCGTCCCGGAGCTCGAGGGAGCGTTCCGAACGCCGACATTGCGCTGCATCGCGCGCCAGCCGAGCTTCATGCACACCGGGCAGCTGCGAACGCTGTCGAGCGTGGTCACTTTTTTTGCGCGAGGTGGCGATCGCTTCGGGTACCCAGGGGCGAGCGAGATCCTCCCGCTCGAGCTCAGCGAGGACGACGAGGCAGATCTCGTTGCCTTTCTCCTGAGTCTCCAAGGTGACGGACCGTCGCCGGAGCTTTTGGCGCCGCCGGCAAACTGACCTAACCTCTGCGGATCCTGGCGGCCATGGCGCTCGGCGCGTGGAAGCGATAGAATTCCGTTCTTGGTGCGGAGAACGACGAACGCCATCTGCATCGGCGGTACGCTCGTCGTCACGCTGATCGCAGCGTGTGGGGGAGAAAGCGTGTCCGACGGCGAAGGCTCCGGTGGGACCGGCGGCGCGACGGGTGGAACGCACGCCATGGGGGGTACCGGTGCGGACGGCGGAGCATTCACGGGCGCCACCGGTGGCACGATTGGCGGGACGGGCGGAGCCGGCGGCGCGACGGCCGGCGCGGCCGGTGTTGCTGGTAGCGGCGGGCGTTGCCAGAACGGCGTCGAACAGGTGATCGATCGACTGTGTATCCGCGGCACGCCGGTCCAGAACGGCGAGCAGATCCTGGAGGGGGAGGAGTTTCGGATCGAGCTCTATCCGCGGGGTTGTTTTTCGAGCAGCTGCACGGTGATCCTCGACTCGAGCTGCACCGTCACCGTCTCCGGTAGCATGCGCGACGAGCTCCTGATCGACGGTGCGGTCTGCCACGGGACCCGCGCCGGGGAGGGGGTTCCGTGCACCGACGATTGCGCTGGCGGTGGCATGGAGGAGTGCCCCGTGGAGCCGCTCCCCGCCAAAACGTACTTTGCGATCTACGACGATCTCATCGTGGCGGTCGACGTTCCGAGCGTCGTCGAGCCGGGTGGCCGCTGCGTTTCGACGGTCACCGACGGGCCGCCGCCGGCCGATCGCGCGCCCGCACGATCGCCCGCGCCGCGCTAGTTGAGGACCGGAGCGTCCCAGTCGATCCAGCGCGTCAAATCCGCGGTGCCGTCGGGCTGCGGTTCGATCTTGCCGGCAGGCGCTGCGGTGCGCGTGAGATGCGCGCGGATCGCATTGCGAAGCGCGTCCGCCTGCTCCGGGTAGAAGGAGCAGTGGTTGTGCGGATCGTCGGGGCGGCCGCCGTGGTACTCGATGTTCGCCTCCACGCCGAGCGCCTTGTAAACGAGGGCGCCGGCTGCGCTCGCCGCGTGCTGACAGCTGGCGCAGAGCTCGCCGATGCGCGAGTTGTCGAGAACGAGCAAGCCGCGCGGCGCGTACATCGCGACGAGCGAGTGCGTATCGCCCGGGATGCTGTTCACCTGGGAGCGATAGGTGCCGAACGTCGTGCCGAACCACCCCTGCGCCTCGGTCCAGGCACTGGAGAGTGACTGAGCGGGCTTGCCGTTCGGGCCGACGGGAGCCGTGTTGACCACACGGAACGCGGAAACGCCGCCCGTTCCGGATTCTTGCGGGATGCCGAGCGCGATGCGCTCGTCGAACGCCCCGATCGTGAACGCACCCTTGCCGAGCCGGGAGCAGCCGGTCACGCCAACGGCCGTCGGGTCGATGATGTTGTTTCGCCCTGCCGCGGCCTCATCGACCAGAACGTCGATGACGCGGCTGATGCCCCAGGCCCAGCCGACCTGAGCGCTCGCGCCCGTACTGCCATAGATATTGGAGAAGAGACCGCTGCGGCTGGTCTCACTCGAGATGGCGTTGTTGTTGTAGTTCCCGGTTGCGACGCCTTCTTCGGTGAGGATCGACCGGTCGAGGCTGCCGCCGCCGAGGCCAATGATGATCGGCGCGGGCATCGTCGCGCCCGCTGGAATGCTGACCGAGACGCTGAAGCTGATGGACTTGCCCATGTGCGACACGTTCACCGAAATCGAGGTCGCGCTGACAGTGCCCGTCACCATTTCGGGTCGCCCCGGCTTCTCGCCGTGGATGAACTTTTCGACGATCTTCTTCAGCTCGGCGCGCCGGCAGCGCCAATCGGCCTTGGCGGTCATGCGCGTGCCGTCGAGGTTTTCGAACAGATCGGGAAGCGCGGCGTTCGTGGTCGTCTGCGGATCGGCGACCGTGCAGTCCTCACCGTAGAATTCCTTGAAATCAGGGTTGTATCCGTTGAGGGGGTCTCCGCCCGAACCGCTGCCTGCGCCCGCCACGGGTGGAGTTCCGCCGGCCGCGTCGCCAGCCATGCCGCCCATCGCGCCGCCTGCGCCGCCGGTCATCGGAACGCCGCCGGATGAACCCGCAGCGCTGCCCGCCATGCCGCCGTCGCCGGCCGCGTTCCCGCCTGCGCCGCCCGTCGGCGGCGCTCCGCCAGCCGGATTGACGTTGCCACCCGCGCCACCTGCCCCCGACAAGCCCCCAGTGCCGCCCGTTGTGCCGCCGGCTCCGCCTTTGCCGCCGGTTCCACCGCCGGGGTTCGCGCCGCCCGAGCCGGCGGTCACGGTGCCGCCCGAGCCGGCGGTCACGGTACCGCCCGAGCCGGCTTCTCCACCGTTGTTGTCGTCTTCTTCAGTGGTCTCCGGCAGGCACGCGGAAGCCACGACGAGGGCTGCGACCGACAGGGGGAGGATCGACGCGCGGAAAATAGATCGGATCGCCATGGCGTTCTCCTGCCCCTCTCATTCCCGGAAGCGCACCCCGTGATTGCGTTCTGAGCGAAAAGCGCATTCGTCGATCCGTTTAGGAGAAGGCGATAGCGCGACTTCCCATTTCTGCCGGGGCGGCACGAATGCCGCCACCACGTTGCGCGCACACCATTTCCGGGGAAAAATACCTCGGTTGTGGAGGTTGTGGTGACGACGCCTGAAGCATCGACGTTGGGCGCACGTGTCGCGCGCGTCGCAGTCTTGTCAGCCCTGCTCGGGATCGGTTCCGGGTGTGGTGGGGAATCGAGTTCGGAGGAAGGGCACCAGAGCCCGATGGCGGGCGCCGGAGCAGGTGGCGGAAGCGGCACGGGCGCTGGCGGAAGCGGCGGAACCGGAGGTAGCGCGACCGGAGGCAGTGGTGGGGCCGCGGGCGGGAGCGGAGGGCAGGGTGGTGCCGGAGGCGCGGGCGGTGGCAGTGGCGGGAAAGGAGCCGGCGGAGACGCGGGTGGCGGAACCGGCGGGGCCAGTGGTGGAACCGGCGGCTCGGGTGGAACCGGCGGAAAGGCCGACAAGCTCGATCTCCTGTTGATGGTCGATAGCTCACTGTCGATGGATCAGAAGCAGCCGTTGTTCGCGCAAGCGATGGGCTACCTGTTCGGCCGCGTCACGGCGGAGCTCGGCATTTCGGACATTCACGTCGGTGTCGTCACCACGAGCCTTGGCACTCACGGCGGTGATCTCTGCGCGCCGGACCCGAACTCCGCGCGCACCTACGACGACAAAGCGCAGCTTCTACCGTCCGCGCGACCCCTCGAAGCGCTCGGGAGTTGGAACGACACCGGCTTTCTCGCCTGGGATCCGGAGCAGGCGAAAAGCCCGCCGGGCGAGGCCGACCTGGCCGCTTTTTCGGCGGCGGTCGGCGAGCACGTCGTCGCCGCGGGGCCGAACGGGTGCGGTTTCGAAGGGACGCTCGAATCTTGGTACCGGTTCTTGATCGATCCCGAGCCAGTCGAATCGATGTCGAACAACGGGAGCGTCAACGTCCGGGGTCCCGTGAACCAGGTCGTGTTGGCTCAGCGTGCGGCTTTCTTGCGACCCGATTCGGCGGTGGTGGTCGTGATGCTTTCCGACGAGAACGATTGCTCGATCGTCGACGAGAACGGCACGCAGGGATGGCTCGTCGCCTACCTGGGCGGATCGAGCACGGCCGGCTTTCGCATGCCTCGCGCCACGAGCGTCTGCGCCACGGCACCGAACGACCCCGGCTGCCGGCCGTGTACCACCGACAGTACGGACGCTGCTTGTGCGCTGGGACCTCTCACGGCCGCCGAGGACAGCCCGAACGTGCGCTGTTTCAAGCAGAAGCAGCGCTTCGGGATCGATCTGCTCTACCCACTGCAGCGCTACGTCGACGGACTCTCCGCGCCGATGATCGATCCGCGCTACATGAATGATCCGGTCCAAAATCCGCTCTTCGCGGACGGGCGCCCGGCCGAGCACGTGCTCTTGCTCGGCATCGTGGGCGTGCCCTGGCAGGATCTCGTTACGCCCGAAAGCTTGGCGGGTTCATCCGTCGACTATCTTGGCGCGGACGAGCTCGTCGATCTCGATCGCTGGGACATGGTGCTCGGTGACCCCGAGAACGCCGTCGACCCCACCGACCCACTGATGATCGAATCGATCGATGCCCGCCCGACCGGAGCCGAACACCCGCTGCTAGGGGCTGAGGCTGCCATCGTCGACGCGACATCGACGGATTCGACCGCCAACCCGATCAACGGGCACGAACAAGCGGTGATTGAGACCGATCGCTCCGACTTGCAGTATGCGTGCATTTTCCCGCTCGCCACGCCGATCGTGTGCAGCGCCGTGAACGAATACAACTGTGAATGCAGCGCCTCCGAGTACGAGCACAACAGTCCGATGTGCAGCTACCCGGCGCCGGGCATGGAGGGGACGCAGCACTACAGCAAAGCGTACCCGGGACATCGGGAACTTTCGGTGCTGAGGAGCCTGGGCGATCGCGCCGTCACGACCAGCATCTGCCCGAGGTTCGTCGCGACCGACTCCGACCCAGCCACCGATCCCACGTACGGCTACAACCCCGCCATGGACGCCTTGATGGAGCGTCTCGGCGAGGTCCTGGGCGCGCCCTAGGTCGACGTCAGTCTTCCTAGAACTCCACCCCGCACCCGAGCCTCGCCGTCGTGAACGGGAGAGACACCGGCGTTTGGGCGTCGAGGACGGCGACGACGGGCTGGGGGGTGAGGAAGAGGGCCGAGAACCCGGCCGAGACGACGACGGAGGACGTGACACGGACGCCCCGGTCATGTTTTTTCCGCGCGACTCGTCGAGACCGTCGAAAGCGGTTTCGGAGACGATTGGCGTGACGTGCCCCCTCGAGTACGAGTTGGGGAATGGCTGCCTCGCGGCGAGGGTTCAGGAGCGAGACCTACGGCACGCTCCACGTGAGTGTCTGGGCGAACGGCGCTGAGCCAGCCGACGTGGACGACCTGGAGAGCGACCTCTTGGCGATCGTCACCAGGGCAGGTTCGGTCGCCGTGCTCATGGTCGTCCAGGCAAGCTCTCCGATTGCCAGCGTGGGGGCTCAGGCGAAGGCCGTCGCCATGGTCCGTGGGCTCGGCACCGCGCTTCGTGCCGTCTGCATCGTCATCGAAGGTGCAGGCGTGCAAGCGGCCGCCGTGCGCAGCGTTTTCGTCGCCCTGGCGACCATCCTTCGTCCGCGCTTTCGCTGGAAGACGTTCGCGACCACCGAGCCTGCCATCATGTGGCTCGCCCCCTTTCTCGAGGCGCCTGCCACGCCGGACGGCGTGCGGGCGAGGCTGCGCGACTTTCGCGCCGCGTGACCTGAGTGAGATGCGCTCTAGGGAGACGGCATCGCGTACGGCATGTTCCCCCAGTACGCGTAGAAGCCGTCGTCCGCCTTTTTCCAACCGGCTGCGACCTCGGGCATGTGCTCGCGAAGCCAGCGCACGAAGTGAGGGCGGGTGCCGTCGGCGTCGTCGACGCCGTACTCCTCGGCAAGGTCCCAGGATGCGAAAACGCGGCCGTTCTTCTGGGAGACGTTCGGATCGGCCGCGAGGGCCGCGACGCAGCGGCCGACGAACAGCGGGGTTTCCGAGGCGATGAACTCCTTGACGCGTTCCGCGGCATCGCGCCAGTTCGCTTCGGTCACGCCGAAGTTGTCGAGCATCCATTCCGAGCGCAAGAACCCAGGCGTCACGGCGAGCGCGGTCACGCCGCGACCCTGGAGCTCCTGCGAGAGCGAGAAGGCCATCCGGATCACCGTGGTCTTCACCAGGTCGTAGAAAAACTGCCCGCGATAGAAGTACCCGTCGCCGTCCGTGATCTCGAGCACGACCCCGTTCCGGCGCAGGCGCGGGAGCCCGTGGTAGCTCGTGATGACGTGCGTCTTGATCGCACGATCGATCAGGACGAGTCCGTCTTCGAGTTTCGTCTCCCAGAGCTTCTTGCCCCATTCGATCAGGTCGTCGCCTCCCCAGATGTCATTGACCAGGATGTCGAAGTCACCGACCTTTTCGAACAGGGCAGCGACCTCGGCCGGGACCGTGTGGTCGACCCGTACCGCGATGCCCTTGCCGCCGCGCTCGGTGACGATCTCGGCGGTTTCTCCGATCGTTTCCGGACGCTTCGCCATGCCCGGGTGACCCGGGACGCTGCGTCCCGTGCAGTAGACGGTCGCTCCCGCCTCGCCGAGCGCGGTGGCGATCCCGCGTCCCGCTCCGCGCGTTGCGCCGGCCACGACCGCAATCTTCCCTTCGAGTGGCTTGGCCATGGTCGGTTGCTAGCACCGGCCGGGCCTCCGCGCCCCGCGCCGAAGCAGCCTTGAAACATGGCCCCGTCGAGTCGGGCCTTCCGATCCGGCGGTTCGGTGGCAAACTGCCCGCCCCCATGTCCAAGGCGCCCACCATCATCTACACGCAGACCGACGAAGCCCCCGCGCTCGCCACCTATTCGCTCTTGCCGATCGTCAAGGCGTACACGAAGTGCGCCGGCATCGACGTCGAGACGCGCGATATCTCGCTCGCGGGGCGTATCCTGGCGGCGCTCTCGCCGCTGCTCCCGGCCGATCAGCGCGTTCCCGACGCGCTCGCCGAGCTCGGAGCGATGGCCGTCACGCCGGAAGCGAACATCATCAAACTGCCGAACATCAGCGCCTCGGTGCCTCAGCTGAAGGAAGCCATCGCCGAGCTCAACGCGCACGGTTTCGCGCTCCCGCCGTACCCCGAGGTTCCCGCGAGTGATGCGGAGAAGGACGCCAAGGCCCGCTATGACAGGGTCAAGGGGTCGGCGGTGAATCCGGTGTTGCGCGAGGGGAACTCCGATCGGCGGGCGCCGAAGGCGGTCAAGGACTACGCGAGGAAACACCCGCACTCGATGGGCGCCTGGGACAAGGCCTCGAAGACCACGGTCGCCACGATGGGCAAGGACGACTTCTTTTCGAACGAGAAGTCGGTGACGCTGGCGGCGGCCACACAGGCCAAGATCGAGTACGTGGGGAGCGACGGCAAGGTCACCGTCCTCAAGGACAAGCTCGCTCTGCAGGCCGGCGAGGTGCTGGACGGGACGGTGCTCAGAAAGCGCGCCCTGGTCGCGTTCTACGAGGCGGGGATCGCCCGCGCCAAGCGCGAAGGGGTGCTGCTTTCCCTACACCTCAAGGCAACGATGATGAAGGTGTCCGACCCGATCGTCTTCGGGCACGGGGTGCGCGTGTTCTTCAAGGACCTGCTTTCGAAGCATGCCGACACCTTCGCCAAGCTCGGGGTCGACCTGAACAACGGGTTCGGGGATCTGGTGGAAAAGATCAAGACGTTGCCGGCTGATCAGCGCACTGCGATCGAAACCGACATCCAGGCAGCCTACGCGGCAGGCCCCGGCCTCTCCTACGTGAACTCCGACGAAGGCATCACCAACCTCCACGTTCCGAGCGACGTGATCGTGGATGCCTCGATGCCCGCGCTGATCCGCGCCGGCGGCAAGGTCTACGATTCGCGTGGCAAGCTCGGCGACACCCTGGCGCTGATCCCCGACAGCTCCTACGCGGGCGTGTACCTGACCATGATCGACTACTGCCGGGAGCACGGTGCCCTCGACCCGCGCACGATGGGCTCGATCCCCAACGTCGGGTTGATGGCCAGAGCCGCGGAAGAGTACGGCTCGCACGACAAGACCTTCGAGCTCAAGGGCGCCGGCAAAGTGCGCGTCACCGACGCGACCGGCGCCGTCCTCATCGAGCACGACGTCGAGGCGGGTGACATCTGGCGCGCCTGCCAAACCAAGGACGCGCCGATCGCGGACTGGGTCAAGCTCGCGGTCAGCCGCGCTCGCCTCAGCAACACGCCCGCGGTCTTCTGGCTGGACGAAAAGCGCGCCCACGATCGCGAGATCATCGCGAAGGTAAAGACCTACTTGCCCCAGCACGACACGAGCGGCCTCGACATTCGCATCCTGCCGCCGGCGGCGGCCTGCCGCCACTCGCTCGAGCGCCTCGTCGCCGGGCAGGACACGATCTCCGTCACCGGCAACGTGCTCAGGGACTACCTCACCGATCTGTTTCCGATCCTCGAGGTCGGGACCAGCGCCAAGATGCTGTCGATCGTCCCGCTGATGAAGGGTGGCGGTTTGTTCGAGACCGGCGCGGGCGGCTCTGCTCCCAAGCACGTCGAGCAGTTCTTGAACGAGAACTACCTGCGCTGGGATTCGCTCGGGGAGTTCTTCGCGCTGGCCGCCTCCTTCGAGCACGTCGGCGTGGTGTTTCAGCACGAGAAGGCCAAGGTGCTCGCCGAGACGCTCGATGCCGCCAACGGCAAGTTCCTCGAGAACGACAAGTCACCGTCCCGCAAGGTCGGCGGCATCGACAACCGCGGGAGCCACTTCTACCTTGCGCTTTACTGGGCGGCGGAGCTCGCGGCGCAGAACAAGGACGCCGACCTCGCCCGCATTTTCAAGCCGATCGCTAGCGAGCTGGCAGCGAAGGAAAGCGTGATCGTCACCGAGCTCTTGGCCGTCCAGGGCAAGCCCGTCGACGTGGGCGGCTACTACCACCCCGACCCGCAGAAGGCCTCGGCGGCCATGCGACCGAGCGCGACGCTCAACGCGATCCTGGCGAAGCTCTAGAGCGCACCTCGGGAGCTGCGCTCTGGCGAGGCGTGCCGCGTCTCTCTCACATCGCTGGCGGGGTGGCGAACATGGCGGGCTGCGCGCTCGACGTGGTCCCTAGCTGCCCCTTGGTGAGCGCGTTCGCCGCGAAGTAGTCGTCGAGGTCCTTCACGTAGCTGATGGGTGGCGCACCCATCTCGGGAGCCGGACGCATGGGAGGCGTGCCACTCGGGATGGATGCCATCGGCATCGCATACACGGTGAAGGTGTAGCTGTCGGTCTTGACGGTCGGAGCGGGGTCCATCCCGAGCAGGGGCGAACCCGGCGCGACGCCCCAGGACGGGCATGGACCGATGAAGCCGTCGTTGAAGAGGCCGCCGCTAAACTGGGTCGCACTCGCCACCGCTGCGATCGGATTGCCCGAAGGCAAAGCCCTCGGCAACGTGAGAACGCTCGCGGGAATGTTGTAGATTGCCCAGTGATAGCCGCGCTCGTCGATCGTGGCGCCCGTCGTGAGCGTCATGTCTCGGAAGACGATCGCATAGCTTTGCGTGCCCGAGGGCCCCGCGCTCCAGTTCAGTTGCGGCGACGTGTGGTCGACCGGCGGCATCCCGCTGTACGGGAAGTTCTTCCCGACGCAGGTGTACTCGTCCGGGATCATCTGCCCGTCCGTGAAGGCGGGACTCGTGATCGACAGCGGCGCCGCCGGAGGTGCCGGCTCCTCGCTGTCGTCGCCGCAGGCCACGCTAAATGATGCAATTCCGACCACGAATACGAAGTTTTCTTTGAACGACATGGCGCACCATAGCGATCACCGCCGAGTGCTTCCGGATGAGATTTTCATCACTCCTCAGGTAGGTCCTGTGCCGCGCGTGTCGGCGCGTCCGGTAGTCGACGGGTTGGGTCGGAGATCGCGAACCAGCATTCGCAGTTCTGCGCGCGCTTGGCGTGAAACCGCGCCCCATGCATGTCGGCAAGGTGTCGAGAGGGAAACAGACCGATCGGCCGGTCGACGTCACTCGAAGCTGTCGGCGTTCGTCGCTTGAAGCGGCGAACGTTCGCTGATACTTCGCGTGCCGTCTGAGGGCGGAACAACAAAACAAAACATGGGAGGTCCGACAATGATGTTCATGGTTAGGCGTACGAGTGTGCTTTCGATTCTTTTGGGGGTTCCGCTGTTCGGTTGCGGGGCAGGGGGTTACGACGGAGAAGAAGGAGAGCCGCTCGGCTCCGCGGTGCTCGAGATCAGCACCGTTCCGAGCGGGGCCCAGTGCCTTCAAGTCATCGGCACCGGTGCCTCCGCGTTCGGCGTGACTACCGCGCTCACAGCGGGCTCGTCGTCCGCGTCCGTGTCGCTCGGCCGGCTTCCGCTCGGCAGCTCGACGATCAACGCGAACGTCTACGACGTCGCGTGCGGTTCGATCAGCGGGGTGCTCGCGAGCTGGGTCGCCGATCCGCAGACGACCACCTTCCGCGCCGGCGTCATCAGTAACCTGACGCTCACGCTGCGCCCCAACAACCCGGTCGCCGTGAATGCGAACTTCGTCGGCAACGTCGTTTCGATGGTTGCCGGCTACGACATGACCGGTCTGGTGATGTCGGACGCGACCACGCGTACCACGGGAAACTGGTATCCGCTCGGCGGCGGGCAGACGTTCGCCAACTCCAATCCTTCCGCGTTTGCGGGCGTCACCGTGCTTGCGGCCCCAAAGACGTCGAACTCCAACTCCCACGGCTGCGCCACCCGAGGCACGCAGGTCGTCTGCTGGGGGGACAACACCGCAGGCGAGGCCGGCGCGGGCATTCCGATCGGGAGCAGTTCGAGCACGCCCGTCGTCGTGTCGGGCATCAGTGGCGCCAGGGAGATTGTCGTCGGACAAGATCACACGTGCGCCTTCGACTCCGGTGGAGATCTATACTGCTGGGGTTCGGCGACCCTCGGACAGAACGGGGGCACGACATCGACGTCGACGCCCACGTTCGTCTCTACGACCGCGGGGCCAGAGCTTCTCACGGCCGGCATCAACCACACCTGCGTCAACACCTATGGTGGCGTTCGTTGCTGGGGCAGCAACTCGAATGGCCAGCTCGGCGACGGCACCACTACGAATCGATCAGCTTCCACCACGGCCCCGGGCCTCGAGGGGACGGTTTCGTTGGCAGCGGGACACTCCCACACCTGCGCCGTGCGTGCCGACGGCACGGCGCGCTGCTGGGGCAGCAACTCGGCCGGTCAGCTCGGCGACGGCACGACCACACAGCGGCTGACGGCGACTCAGGTCTCGGGCATCACCGATGCGGTCGAGGTCGCGGTCGGCTGGTATCACACGTGCCTCAGGCGCTCGAATGGGACGGTGAGCTGCTTCGGCGACGGGGCCTACGGTCAAACCGGCGATGGCACCGCGCAGGACCGCCTGACGCCGCTCCAGGTTCCCGGCCTGTCGGGCGTGACTGCCATCGTCGCGGGCACGAACCACACCTGCGCCCTGCTCGAAAACCGCACCATCCAGTGCTGGGGCTCGAACTACGCCGGGCAATGTGGAGACGGGACCGAAAGCAACAACTACAAGCCCGTTCCGGCGATCGTTCAGTAGCCCGTGCGTGCCCACGGCTCGGCGGTGCTCAGGGGATGAGCCCGTCGAGCCGCTGGGTCGCGGCGATCACGTCGCTCTGGTCGTAAAAGTCGACGGCGACGAACGTCGGGTCTCGCCCGAAGCTCGACGCGCAAAGCACGAGGCGCTCGCTGAGGAAAGGGTCACGGTTGACCGTCTCGGCGAGCGCGGCGCTCGGGCGGCCCGTCGTGGAGCCATCCGAGCCGCCCTCGCCCCCGGCACCGCCGCCATCGGACGTGACCAACGTCTGGTGGACGAGCAGGAGAGGAGCGTCGGCGCTGCCATACGCTACGTCACAGTCGAGATCTCGGGCTGCTTCCGCACGATCGCTCGTTCCAGCGACTTCGTCCCAAAGGGCGCGATAGCCGGGCGGTGCGTCGTCGGCATCGCTGAGGAACACGACGAGGCGCGTGCCGCCTTCGATCATCTGTCCGAGAGTCGGCCACGGCTCGCCCGCTTCGGCCGCGTAGAGGTAGGGTAGAAGTCCTGCTTCCTCGACCGTCAGAGCGACTTCGGATGCCGGAACCCGGTTGTCGACGAGGAGCGTCACGACCTCGCGCGGATTGTCCTCGAAGAAGCCCCGGACGTGGCCGAGTTCGGTGGCGAGGCGAGAGCGCCCCTCGTCGCAGTCGTGAAAGCAAAGCGCGAGCTCTCCGTCGTAGGCGTGGACTTCGAGCATGAGGCCGCGGATGCTCTCGTCGAGCTGCGTGCGGAGCCCTCTCGTCTGGGCGGGGTAGTCCCAGAACGAAGCCGAGCTTGCCATGGCGGCGTGCGTCACCGGGAAGCTCACTTCGTCGTAGCGGCGCGCGCACAACGCTTCCCACGTGTTGCACGGCGGGCCCGGGACATCGGGATGATCGGGACTTCCGCCTTCGCCCCCGCCGTCCGTAGGGCTCGTTCCCGAGGATCCACCGGCCGCGCCCGCCCCGGCGGCTGAACCCCCCGAGCCGACGACCACCGCCGGTCCGTCGGGTGTTCCGTTTCCCGTGTCGCAGGCAAAGGCTGCCAAGAGTAGGAGTGATTGCGCTCTGACGAAGCTCATCAGGCGAGTCATATACTAGAACCCGCGTTCAACCACCGCGCGAGTTCGGTTTGGTTGCTTCAGGGATCGAGCGACACCCGCCCGTCGCCGTCGGTGGTGCACCGGGGTCGCCCGTCCTGATCTTGGCCGCCCTCTCCGCCCTGGCCGCCCCAGCTTTCGGTGTCCGTGCGCATGCAGAATTCGCAGCTCCGGCAATTGACGCCCGTGGGTTTCATCCCGGCAGACGTGTCCAACTCGATGCATTTTTCGTCGTATTCCGAGGCGTATCCGTAGACGAGCTCGCCGGTCGCGGTCGAGAACGCCAGGTCATAGAAGTTCTCGCCGTAACCAACGTACCAGGTGAGCGTGGTGATTCCATTTTCGCACTCGGCGTAGATACCGTTCTCTGCGTCGGAGTTGCACAGGGGTTCCACCACTCGCGCTTCGTTCAGGGTGAGCGGGCAGGCGGAGGCTCCCAACGGGCAGAACTCGTCGAGCGAAGTTTCGGTGTCCTCGCAACTGCAGGCGGGGAGGTCCGGGTCGAACGGGTCGCAAGGCACGCCAGCGACGCCAGCGACGCCAGCGGTGTTGCCCATGCCGCCTGGCGACATCCCACCCACCCCCGTGCGGCCTCCGCCGTCACCGCCAACGCCGCCAACGCCGCCACGGCCGGCTCCATTCCGTCCCCCAGCTCCGTCACCACTGCGCCCGCCGGCGCCACTCGCGGGTGTGTTCCCGCCCGCGCCGGCGTCACCGGTCACGCGGTCGACGGAGCGACCACTGCAGGCAGCTATCAACGCCGCCACCACGAGCAACAACGACCACCCCCGTGACGTCCGCCTCCACATCGGCCCAGTCTAGCACGCGGGACGCAGCGAGCCTGCTACCGTTGGAGGGGTGACGAGGTCGAGCGTCGAGCACGGCATCGAGAGCGCCGTCACGGTTCGGGCGCCGGCGGAGCGTATTTGGCGTGAGATCACCGAGGTGGATATCGCCTCGTTTCGGCACCCGCTGTACATGCGCGCGCTGGGGGTGCCGAAGCCGCTGAATGCGACCGTCGTTGCGTCGGGGGTTGGCGGCGCCCGAGTGGCGTACTTTTCGAACGGGCTCCGCTTTACCCAGGAGATCACCGAGTGGAGCCCGAACGCTTCGTACGCGTTCACCTTCCACGCGGACCCTGGGTTTCGGGTGGGCTGGGTTCTCGATCTCGGCAGCGGACCCTTTCGGCTGAAGTCCGGCGCGTACCAGCTGCGGGAGACGGACTCGGGCATCGAGCTCACGCTCCGGACTCGGTACTTTCTGTCGGGGCTCGTCGGTGCGCTCCTGCGGCTCCCCGTCGTGGCGGTTCTCCATCTTTTTCAGCGGTACCTGCTGTCCGGGATCCGCCGGAACGCGGAGCGCCGTTCGCTCGAGAGCCAAGGCGCCGGTCATGCGTAGGGGATCGGAAAGCATCGACGTTCACGCGCCGTGCGCCCTCGTCTTCGACGTGCTCCACGACTATTCCATCCGGCTCGAGTGGGACACGATGCTGAGCGAGGCGCGCCTCCTCGGCACCGCGACCGCAGCGGGCAAGGGCGTTCGCTCGCTCTGTGTCGGCACCTGGCGCACCGGCTTCATGCCGATGGAGACCGAGTACATTGCGTTTCAGCGGGGCGAAGTGGCTGCGGTGCGCCTGACCAACCACCCGCCGATCTTCGAGCGCTTTGCCGCGTCCATCCGCCACATACCGCTCGGCGCCGACAGCTCGAGAGTCACCTACACGTACTCCTTTCGCGCGCGTCCGCGGCTCCTCGACCCGGTCGTCGCCACGATGATGGCGCGGGAAGTGCGCGCCCGCCTCGCCGCGCTCCGCGACTTCGTCGAGCGGCGCTAGCGATTCCCCGTCTCCAGTGCGGTGCGGGGCCGATCGGATTCAGGGACCGTGGACGGGGGCCTCCTTGCTGCGCTGGCGCCCGGCCTGGAGCATTCCCGGCGATTGTTCGGCGCCTGAATCGCGAACGCGACCGTGGGAAAGGAGCTTCTCCGGGGCGAGCGGCTCCCCCTGCGGCTGACCGGGCGCGGGCGTCTTGTCTCCCACCCACCACACGTCGAAGGCGACCAGCCGATTCTCGGCCTTGCCACTGTATTCGTGCTGGTGGAGGAGGTAGGTGCGCAGGAACTGCCGCGGCCCGCCGTTGTCACCGAAGCGGATGCGATTGTGATAGTCGCACCAAAACTGCGAGTGGCCCCAGCCCTTCGGAGCTTCAGGATCGAAGTTCGGCTCGCCGTCCGCGAACGGGTCGTACCTTCTTCCGTCCGCCGTCCGCCCGTCGACGACCACGTGTCCGTCCTCGTAGGGCGGCTCCGGCGCGAACATGCTCCAGCCCTGCAATAGCCGTGGGTACTCCACCACCTGGATCATCCACTCGGCGCGGTTGACCCTCACGTGCCGCGCGACGTACGAGTTTTGGACCAGGATGGCCATGACCACGGCCACGCCGAGGAACAGCACCGCCCCCTCGCGCAGCGAGGCGAGGATGGCGCGAGTGCGCTCCGCGAAAGCCCCGATCGGCACCAGGACGGCCGGCTTTGCTGATGCCGGATCTTGTGGCAGGCGCTCGACACGCAGCGCTTCCGCCCAGGCGAGGTGGCGGGCGTTCAGGCGTTGGAACGCCGAACGCGTCAAGGAGCGCATTCCGGGCAGTGCCATCAAGAAGCGCAGCACGACACCGAACGGCAATGCACGAGCAAGCTCGAGGAGCGCGCGTCTGCCCCGCCGGACGCGACCCTCGCCGTCGAGAACGAGCAGCACGTCCGCGGGGGTGCCGGCGGGAACGAGCGCCGTCTGGCGACGATCGATGAACGTCAACCGGTCGAAGGGATCCAGGCGATCCAGAACCCGCGCTATCTGAAAAACGAGCGGGCTCTGGGGGTCGAGCACCACGCGACGCCTGCGCTGCTCGCGCGAGAAAGGCCGCGAGAGCAGCGCGAAATCATCCGCACCGAGCAGCAACAGCGGGAACAGCATCATCGCGTAGGAGAAGGGTCCGATGCGGGCGCTGAGCGCAATGAAGCCGTGGAGCCCCCAGACCAAGCCCAGGATCGTCCGCCGCGTCCACTTCTGGAAGAACGGAAACAGGATCAAGACGCAGAGCGATCCTTCCACTACCAACGCGCCGTACGTCATGACGCGGGTCACGGAGAGTGGCAGCTGTTCTCGCGCCCAGATGCTGAAGGCGGTCGCGATGCGATCCTGGTGGAAGAACCAGTGGAGGGCGGTGCCGTTCTTCCAGCCTTCGCCGTCCTTCTGGACGGTATTGAAGAAGTAGATGGCCGACCATTGAACGAGGAGCAAGAGCACCACGAACGAGGTCGCGCGCCCTGGAGCGAGTAGCGGATTCGGGCGGTTCAGGTCGAGGACGCTCACGTCCCTTCGGCGCCGAAGCGACTCGCGCACCGCGTCGAGGGAAAAGCGCGAGCCGAGCGGCAGGAACATCGTGTAGACGGTGAGGAGGTTGACCACCACCGTGCCGCCGTTTTCGACGAACAAGTTCCGAGCGTTGAGGCTCGTGATGCACACGGCCGAGAGCACGTGGAAGAGGCGCGTGCGGTAGCCGAGCGTGAAGGTGAGAAAGACGAGGAAGGTCAGCGCGAACGCGACCGTGACCTCGCCGTAGGTGGAGAACGCGTGATAGATGGAGAAAACGTTCCTCCCCATCGGAGCGAACAACGAGTAGTGGTTCGGCAAGAACCCGTCGTTCGTGTAGAAGGCCCGCGCGTAGTACTGGCGGCGCAGGACCTCGACCATCAAGAGGCTTCCGAGCGCTATCCGGAATAGGCCGAGGGCTCTCAGATCGAGGCTCAGGTAGCGGTCGCTGAGGAACGCTCCCAGCCGGTCGAGGGGGCTCGTTCGGGTGGTCATGAAGGAGAAGGTGAAAGCAAGACCGGTGCCCACGGGGTCCTCCGGCACGGCGTGACTTCTGCAAGGCCCAAGAAAACCGCTGGCGTGGCCCCAGATCGGGTGCCCTCGTAGCCGGCGGCGTGCACGCCTTGCGCGCACGCGCCGAGTGCGCGCAGGGGTTGCGCGGAAGGCGAGAGTCGGACTTGCGTACCGGCGTTTCAGAGTGCGACTCTCGACGATTCACCGGAGGCCATCGATGACCGGAATCGTCGCTCGCTCGAAGTTGGTCGGTGGGGGAGCCTTGGCGCTGTTCGTGGCCATGGCGTGTTCCGACGCGCCGGAGCACGAGAGTGGCGCGGCCGGGCGAGGCGGAACGGCGGGTTCGGGTGTGGCCGGCAAAGGCGGCGGATCGGGCCGCGGTGGAACCTCCGGCGCGGGCGGCGCCAGCGGCAAAGCCGGCAACGCCTCGGGTGCACCGGGCGCCGGAGAAGCGGGTGAGAACGGAACCGGTGCGGACGCAGGGGAGGCAGGCCACGACGCGGGCAGTGCGGGCGAAGGCGCGGCCGGGGCCGGCGCTGCCGGCGGTGTGAGCGGTTCTGCGGGAACGAGTGGGGCGGGTGGCGTGAGCGGTTCTGCGGGAACGGGCGGTACGGGCGGCGTGAGCGGTTTTGCGGGAACGAGCGGTGCTGGTGGCGCGAGTGGCTCAGCGGGAACGAGCGGTGCCGGTGGCCTGAGCGGTTCCGCGGGAACGGTGGCTGGCACGGGCGCAGAGGGGGGCACGGCTGGTGCGAGCGCGAACGGTGGCGTCGCGGGCGTCGGCGGAAGCCAGGCGGGGGGTGGGCAGGGCGGTGCTGCGGCCGGCGCTGGAACGGGCGGAAGCGCCGGAGAAACGTGCACGGAGATCAGCGCGATCGACCCGTGGTCCGAAACGAACGTCGGCACCCCCGGTCAGGCGTACCTCAGGTTCGAGATCGATCCCGAGCTCGGCGATGCGTTGGACGACACGCTGACGATCGAATTTCGCCATGGCGGTATCCACAACGGCGGGCTGCGCGGACCGTTCGCGCTCGACTCAGGCCCGGACGCGAGTTATGCGACGTGTTCCCGCTGCGTGTCTCTGAGCGACGGAGCGAGGACCTTCTTCGTCAGCGAAGGCACGCTCACCCTCGAGTACGACTCGTACCAGATGAAGGGCTATCCGCACGGGCTCCTTGAGGGAGTCGTCCTGCGCGAGGCGACGATCGACATCAGCACGGGGACGACGTTCGTCGGCGGCGGCGCTTGCCTCCGTCTTGCGACCACTGCGTTCAACGTCGCGCCCCCGGCACCCGGCTGGTACGACTGCCGAGCCGACTACTACGACGACGGGTTTTTCTGCGACTGCGGCTGCGGGGCATTCGATCCGGATTGCGCGAACTCCACCCTCGCCGCCTGTCAGTATTGCTGGTGTCCGGGTGACCCCATCGGGGGCTCCTGCAGCCCCACCGACGTGGACCCCGTCGACAACGGCGACTGCCTCTGACGTTCGCTGCCCGAACGCGCTACGGCAGCTCGCACCAATCCTTGCTCGGGTTGTCGGCGCAGTAGTCGACCAGGCACTCGGCGTAGCCCACCGCCTGATCGTTGCAGGCCGGTTCCGTCGTCGGAAGATCCGGGTCATAGAGGGTGTCGCAGATATAGCTCTGGTTTTCCAAGCAGCTCAGGAACGACTGGAAGGTGGACTCGCACTCGGTCGTCTCCTCGATGAAGTCCTCCGCGTCGACGCAGCCCTTGATGCACTGGCCGTGGTCGAAATCCGCGCAGCCCCTGGCGTAGGCCTCCTCGCAGAGCACCTCGCAACGCACCCGGTCCGCTGACAAGGTGAGACCGCCCGACCCGCCGTCGTCGTCGTCGTCGTCGCTACCGCTATTGCCAGCGCAGCCGACGACGCCCGCGCCAATGATCACCCCTGCGATCGCAGCCCACCATCTGCCGTTCATTTGCCCTCCGCGGCATGCTACACGGACTGAGTCGCCGTGTGGGTGGCGGGACACGGCGACTCATCATCAGGCTCGAGAAATGGGGGAAAACGTGCTTTGGCAGCCGTGGCACGGCGGTTGCTGTGGGCCAGGCCATGACTCAAACCATGGTTTCGTTCCCCCGCCTTTTCGGCTCCCTTGCCTTCATGGCGTTGGTCGGCACGGTGCCCGTCGCCCGCGCCGGTGACGTGTCGTCGGTCAGGATCGCGGCCGCGACGCCCGACGGCAAGCACGCTGCCATCTTCAACGTGACGAACGGCTATCCGAACGGTACGGGCGCGCTCGTCTCGCTCGACAGAGCGCCTCGATACGAAGACCTTCAGAAGCCGCTCGCGAACGCAACCTGCCCGGTCAAGAACGAAAAGGTGACACCCTACGCGCGGTGGACGTGGGACAAGCACGTTCCGAAGCTCGCCGAGCTCGTCGTTTTCGCCGACCCGAACGATGACCAATCCGCAGGCCAGCGAGCGCGCATCGTCGTCGACCGGGACACGAGGCTCGCTCGCCTGGAGGTCCTGAAGGACGATCGCTGGTGGCCGGTCAAGGCGATGCCGGGCGTTGACAAGCTCACGGGGACGGCGCTGCTGCCGGGCGGGCTCCTGATCCGTACGAACTACCCAGGTAACCAGGGTTCCGACTGGGACGAGATCAACGTCGTCAAGGACGAGGAAGTCCGGCGCACGGAGGAACGCTGGCTGCGGGCACGCAGCGAGGCGGCGGCTGCCACGGCGGCCCTACGTAAGCTCCGCGCGGAAGGGGCGCGCCCTTTCACCCATCGCCCGCGGGGCGCGGGTGATGCCCAGGCGTGGGACTACCGGCGAGCGAAGGCACTCGACCCCGTGATCGAGAAATGGGCGATCGGCGCGGCGTTCGCGCCGCTCACCGCCGCCGATCTCGGCGACATGATCTGGCTCCTCGATGCTCGCGACGCCCCGGGCCAGAAGCTCGTCGCGTTGCGCCTCGTCGCTGGCCTTCGCGAACGCGACCCCAAGGCCGCCGACACGTTGCTAGCCGACCTGGAGCAAGACCCCGACACGGCAGATCTCGTTCCGTTGTTGCGCGCGGATCACGATCCCTTACGACGATTGCCCGATCCGACCTTGCGGGCTCTGACCAAAGCGGACCTTGTACCCCTGACGAACGACGACCTCCTCTGGCTTCACCGGATGGTGCGCGCCCAGGGGCGCTTTCGTTTCAGCGACCCGGCCCTCGTCGACTATTTCTCCCTTTTCTCCTTCTACAATCCCGTCTCGACGAAGACCTGGCAAAAGCTCACGGTCGACAAGTTCTTCCTGAAGGATCCCGATAAGTCGGCGCTGAGCTACCGCACGTCAACACTCCTGGCGATCCTGGAAGTCGAGAAGGAGCGTGGGCTGGAGAAGCCGGCGCTCTAGAGGTGCCCTAGCGCTCAGGGCAGCGGAAACTTGAAGCCGGCGAAGGGGAAATCGCCCGGCCCGGTCTTCAGGCAGTAGCCGCCGGCGCGTGGGTCGCCGACTCCAGCGCCTGGCTCGGTGAGGCACTCGATCGACTCGCCGTTCACCTCCAGGCTGCGGCCGGCGGCGAAATTCCAGCAAATGACGGTCGGCTCGCTGCCGTCCCGCTCGTAGCCTACGACCTCGTAGCACTGCCCGGCCGTGCCGATGTTGTCCATGCGAAACCCGTCGCTGACGAGCGGCACGGGAATCGACGTTGCACAAAGGCCGTCGCACGGCGAGTCGGCGCAAACGCCATCGAGACACTCTTCGGCGCCGACGCACGCTGTGCCGCAACTGCCGCAGTTCATGGGATCGGAACCGAGGTTCGCCCCGGCGCAGCCCCCGCCTCCCGAAGCGCCAGAGATGCCGCCACCACCTGCTGTACCACCGCCGCCCGAGCCGCCGCGGCCCGACGCACCGCTAGTCCCGGCTGAACCACCGTTGCCCGCTGAGCCACCCATTCCTGCAGCGCCACCCATCCCCGCGGAGCCGCCCGTTCCAGCGGAGCCACCCCGACCTGCCGAGCCACCGTTGCCTCCTGCGCCGCCGTTGCCTCCTGCGCCGCCGTTGCCTCCCGAGCCCGACGTTGCGCCTTCCCCCATGCCACCCTCTCCCCCTTCGGCTGGCGCGCCGGCCTCACCGCTCGTCCCGCCTGCACCGCCCGCGCCCACGCCTCCGACACCACCGCGTGCCGAGCCGCCGGCCGAACCGCCGTCCACGTCGCTCCCTCCTTGACCTCCGTTCGCGCTGCCGCCGCTGCTCCCGCCCGTACCGCTGGGCGTGCCGCCCACGTAGTCGAGCGGGGTGATCAGGGAGCAGCCGATCCCGGCGGCGACGACCGCGAGCGCCAGGGCTGAACGGGCAGGCCTCACCATACCCTACCATTCTACCGAACCGCCGGACGTACGCACGCCAGGTGGGGGTGCGGGCTCGGCTCGGCATGATTTACGATGGGGAAGTGCCGGCCCTCCCCCTGACCAACCTCCGCGTGGTCGGACGCTACGCGATCTTCGACGAGATCGCGTCGGGGGGCATGGCGTCCGTACACATCGGGCGGCTGCTCGGGCCGGTCGGGTTCTCGCGCACGGTGGCGATCAAGAGGCTCCACCCGCAGTTCGCGCGCGACCCCGAGTTCTTGACCATGTTTCTGGACGAGGCACGCCTCGCCGCGCGCATCCGCCACCCGAACGTCGTGCCGACCTTGGACGTCGTCACTTCGGGCGGCGAAATTTTTCTCGTCATGGAGTACTTCCTCGGCGAGTCGCTGGCGAAGCTGCTCCACCTCTGCAAACTCAACGACGAGCGTGCGCCCCCGGAGATCGCCTGCGCGATCGTGGCCACCGCTCTTCACGGGCTCCATGCCGCTCACGAGGCGAACGACGAACGGGGCGAACCTCTCGGCATCGTCCATCGTGACGTGTCACCACAGAATATCTTGGTGGGTGCCGACGGCATCGCGCGTGTCCTCGACTTCGGCATCGCCAAAGCGGCGGGGCGCGCACAGGTGACGCGCGAGGGCCAGCTCCGCGGCAAGATGGCGTACATTTCGCCCGAGCAATTTCATGGCGCGCGCGCCGATCGCAAGGCGGACATCTACTCGGCGTCGGTCGTTCTGTGGGAGGCACTGACGGGCGAGCGCCTTTTTCTCGGTGAATCCGAGGCGCGAACGGTCTCGCGCGTGCTCAGCGACGACGTCTCGCCGCCGAGCAAGCTCGTGCCGGAGCTTCCGGTTGCACTCGACGAGGTCGTGATGCGCGGCCTTTCGCGCGACCCGGCGAAGCGCCCGGAAACGGCGCGTGACATGGCTCGCGACATCGAGGCGGCCATCGCCGTAGCAACGCCGTTCAAGATCGCCGAATGGGTCGAGGCGCTGGTCGGGGAGTCGCTTGCCGAGCGTGCCAAGTCGATTTCGAAGATAGAGCAGATGCGAGACCTATCGCGATCGGTGTCGTCGAATCCGCCGCGCATGTACGCGGGTTCCGAGGAGCCGACCGCCGTCGAGTACCGAGTGGGGTCCCTCGACTCCGGCGTGGACATCGACGCCGACGGCGGCACCAAGCCGGAGGGCACGGAAGCGGCGTTCGTCGTGTCGGCGCAAAAGCGCCGGAGAAACGTGTTCATCGTCGTCGGCGTGCTTTCGGGGTTGCTCATCACCCTGCTCGTGCTGTTCGCGTTCGATACCCCTTCGCCCCCACGCCCGACGGAAACACCGCGTGCCGAGCGGAGCACCGCCCCGAGCGTAGGGGTCACGGCGCCGCCGCCCCCCGCCGCCGTAGCGCCCACGGCACCAGTGGTGCCCGCGGCTTCGTTGACCGCACCGGAGCCGGCCGCTGCCCCGACCGCTTCCGCGGCTGCGCCAAAGCCGACTTCGGTGCGCCCGAAGCCGCCGCGCCCCAAGGACAACTGCGATCCGCCCTACACGATCGACGAGGAGGGGCACCGCCGGTATAAGATGGAATGCTTGTGAGGCCTCGGGCTCCATCGTTCAAAGCCCTGATCGCGCTCGGCATTCTCTTCGGTTCGCTCGTCTCGACCCCGGCACGCGCCAACGAGGAAGAATCCGTCGTCGCCTGCGTGCGAGCGGCGGAAGACGCACAGAGTCAACGCTCCGCCCACAGGCTGCGCGTTGCGTTCAAGAGTCTGCTCGTGTGTGCGCAGTCGAACTGCCCGACCGTGGTGAAGAACGACTGCGTGTATTGGCTTGCCGAGGTCGAAAAGCTCGTTCCCTCGGTGACGGTTCAGGCCAAGGACAAGGACGGCGCGGAACTCACCGACGTGAGCGTTTCGATGGACGGCGAACCGCTCGTCAACCGCCTCGACGGGCTGTCCGTGCCGGTCGACCCGGGCCAGCGCGTCTTCCGCTTCGAGCACGTGGGGTCGACGCCGATCGAGAAGACGATCCTGATCCGCGAGGGCCAAAAGGGGCGCCTGATTTCGATCCAGTTCGATCCGCCTCCGCCGCCCCGTCCCCCCGCGCCGGCGCCCGAGCCCCGTCGCTCGGCCATTCCGACGGGCGCGATCGTGTTCGGCAGCGTCGGAGTCGCAGCCATGGGTAGTTTCGCCTACTTCGGGATCACCGGCCGCCGGGATGCCGCGGAGCTCGAAGACCTCTGTGGTTACAACAAGACGTGCACCGAGGCTCAGGTGTCGCCGGTCCGAACGAAGCTCCTCGTCGCCGATATTTCGCTGGGCATCGGGATCATCTCGCTGGGCGCCGCCGCGTACGTCTTTTTCACGCGGCCGAAGGCCGCCCCGCCGCCGATTGCGGCAGATGTCGTCGTTGGGCGGGGGTCGACTTCGGTGACCGTGCGCGGCCGATTCTGACGGGGCGGCGCCTGATTCGGAGAGCGTCCACTTGCCCTCGCGCCCGCCGCGGGAGGGGCTTGTGGGCGCCAAGCCTACATCGAAAGACGACGCAGTTCGGCGTATAGTCGTCGGTTGGCATGAACACGGATTCGTCTCCGCCGCTGGTGGGCTCTCCATCTCCAACGCGCGCGCTCAGGGCTGCGAGGTCCGCGGTGCTCATCGCCGCCGGCGCGAAGGTGGTCGATGCGGAGCCGGGCTCGTTCACCCTGGGCGTCTACAAGAACGTTCTCGTCGCAGTCTGGTACAAGCAGGCGACGGGTAACGCGCTCGCGCGGCTCAGTCAGGTCATCGCGGAGCTCCGGGAGGAGTACCCCGCGGGCCGGTCGAGCATTCACGTCGTGGCGAAGGGCGCTCCACCACCGACTCCGGAGGCACAGGAGGCTTTCGTGCGCCTGGCCGCGCAGCAGGATCTCGCCTGTGTCGCCGGGATCTTTCTGGGGTCGGGGTTCTGGGCAAGCTCGCTGCGGAGCAACGGCATCTCGATCACGCAGGAGGCGCACGCGAAGTTCGTGATGCGCCAGCACGATGCGATCGAGCCCCTGGCGGATTGGCTGCCCGAGGCGCACGCCAAGCGGACGGGGGTTGCCATCGAGGGGGAGACGTTGTGCCGGGTGGTCAGGGCGTTCGTGGATGGGTGAGCCGAGAAGTAGGACATCGAAGCGGAGGCGCCCGCGACTCGACTATTCGAGCTCGTGCTTCAAGCTGTCGAGCACCGTCCGCCAATTCTCTTCCGAGTGCCGTCGCGCCTCCTCGGTGGGGTTGTTGTCCTGCTTGATGGACACCTGGGTCGTGCCGTCCTCGTCCAAGAGCTCGATTGTCACCGTGTGATAGTTTTCGGGGGCGTCGCGTTTCCCGCTCAGCGGGCTGTAGTGCGAGTAGCTGAGCAAGCGACGAGGTTCGACCTTCAGGATCCTTCCCTTGTCCTCGAACGGTTGCCCCTTCCATTCGCCTTGCCAAGTGATCGGGCTCCCGACCTCGAAGCTCGACGTCACGGTGGCGCCGAACATGTAGCGCCTGATCTTGTCGGGGGTGATCAGCGCCTCCCAAACTTCGGTGGACGGGGCGTCAACCGTCATCGAAACTTCCGCCACTAGATTTCCGTTTTGCATCGCGTCCTCCTGCACGGAGTTCGCTCGCAGGAAACATGCCGGAGGCTCGGCCCGCGCGCCGTCGTCCTATCGACGCTCGCAGCGCCAAACCGCCCCACCGAGGGCGAATCGCCCCGATCCAGAGAAGGGCGGAAGTACGATGGTTAGGCGTTGTCTCCGATGACGCAGAAGCCGTTGCCGAACGGATCGCTACAGAACGCGACCGGTTTCGGCCCGTGATTCCGGAACTCCATTTCGATGCTGCCGCCTTCGTCTCGCACCTTGGTGAGCACCTCATCCAGATCCGGAACGTGAAAGTCTAGGTGCACCGGCGTCCAGTGACGTTCGTAGCGGCGCTGTTCGGCGCCGGCCGGCGAGCTCTTGGTGCCGGGCGCCTTCTCGTGCATGCAGACCGTGACGTTGTTGCCATCCACGATCGACATCGTCGAAAAGGGCCTCGAGGTTTCGACGAATCCGAAGACCGAGGCGTAGAACTTTAGGCCGGCCTCGAGGTTCGGGACATCGATGCTGACGTTGACTGTCGCGCGCCCGCTCATGGGAGGGATGATAATCGGCGAACCCCGTCCCCACCTAGGGGATCGTGAGGCGTCCCCTGTTCGCTCTGGGTCTGCTGGCGCTGCTCTCCGGGTGCGGAGGGGGCGGAATCGGGCACGCGCAGGGTCCCGATAGCGCCTGCGTCTACGGAAGCATCGTCGTGGACGAGAACGACGTTCCGAATGCCGTCATCATGCACGAGCTCGGTGTCGTCTACGCCCCGCCGTTCGCGTCGCCGCCGACCGCCACCACGTTCACGGACGGTACCTTCTTTTTCGACAACGTGAAGCCCGGCCGCTACTACCTTGCGCGCTTCATGGTCGGACAGGACATGTTCGCTTTCGCCGCCACGACCGAGAAGGCGCTCGAGCCGATGCTCTTCGTGGTCGCGCCCGGCGAGGCGCACTACATGGGTTCGTTTCACGCCAAGACCGGCGTTGGCAGCATCTTCTCCCCAAGCTTCGACTTTCCGCGCGTCGATCATCCGGACGCGCCGGCGGTCCTCAAGTCACTTTCGCCCCACCTGGCCGGTACCGGCTGGGAGCGGATCCTCGCTCCGCAACAGGCGGCCACCAACTAGCTGCCAGCGCCGCCCTCCGGCGCCAAAACGTCACGCAGGCGGATTCCACCAAGCGGTGCCTTTGTTGCGCATGGCGATTTCGCCGCGTGCGCGAACGTCCGCGAGCATCGCCGGTGGGAGCGGCTCGAAGGCTCGTGCGGCGGCGAAGGCTTGATCCTGCTCGTTGGGGAAGCTGAGCCCGAGGAGCGCCACGTCCGGATCGTGAGTGAGCGTGTATCGCACGCAGTCTTCAACGCTGAGCCTCGGCAGGGTGGGGGAGGCGGTGTCCTCCCCGCCCGAGCTGAGCTTGCCGCGTGGCCGCGCGGCCAGGGGGCGCCCATAGCCCTCGGTGTCGCCGAGCAGCTTGCCGGCGCCGAACGTCTTGAAGCACACGCTGCCGATCCGGCGCTCTTTGGCGAGCGGCAAGAGCTCGTCGACATAGCGAGCGTCGACGAAGGGTCCGACCGGAAAGAGCACCACGTCGCAGAGGCCCGACAGAATCGCCTCGCGGAGTACGTCCGGGTGGTGGCACGAGATGCCGCGAAAGCGCGCCTGGCCGCGCGCAACCGCGGCGGCCAGCTCTTCGAATGCTCCGCCCGGGCGCGACAGGGCTTGCCACGCCTCCAGCGTGGACACCCCATGAAACACGAAGAGATCGGGGCAGAGCCCTCCGAGCCGTTCGATGCTGCCCGCGATCTGCGGGCCCACGGGCGCCGTCAGGTGATCGATCTTGTCGATCAAGAAGACGGAGCCGCGGCGTCTGGCGAGCGCGGCCCCGACGATGCGCTCGCTCAGACCGTCCTCGTAGCTCGGTGCGGTGTCGACCACGTTGAGCCCGGCGTCGAGCGCGCGACCGAGCGTCGTGACGCAGGTATCGAACGGTACGGAGCGATCAGCGAGGTCGCCGGCGCCGAGCACCGTCGCGACGAAGCCGGTGCGACCGAGCTCGCGGCGCGGCTCGAAGCGAAGCGCCGTGGCCACGGTCCGAGCCTACCTCACGAATGCGGCTCGGTGCGCCGATCTTGTGCTATCGAAGGCGGGGGAGTCGTTCTTGAACGCCGTTTATCTCGAGCTGCCGCTCTCGTTCGGGCTCGTCGCGCTGACGCTGTTTCTGCCGGGGATTTGGCTGCTTGGCTGGGCGGTGGCGCGGCGCCTGTTCGACGATCGCCTCACCGCTCAAGTCGTTTCGTCTGGCCTCGCGCTTGGCGCCTGGACGCTGTCCACGCACGTCCTTGGCCTCCTGACCCATTCGTTCAGTGCGGCACTGACGCTATCGAGCGTCGGTCTGGGTATCGCGGGGGCGGCGCAATGGCGGCGCGACCGCCCGCTGACGCCTCTCCCGCGCTCGCCGAAAAAGGACCGCTGGGAAATGCTGATCTTCGGGGTGCTGCTCAGCATCCCGATCGTCGTGATCGCTCGGCGCTGGTCGTTTTTCGACGAGATCGGGCCCGGCGGGCACCAGGCGATGATCGCCAACATCCAGAATGGATACTACCCGCCGCGCAGCATGAGCTTTCCGCAGTTGGACTTGATGTATCACTACGGCTTCAACTTGCTGTGCGCCATGTTCACGGCGCTGTTCCGAGCCTCCATCACCACGGCGATCGACGCCGTGACGTCCTTGATGTGGTTCTATTGCGCCTTGTCGAGCTGGCTCCTCGGTGAGCGGATGATCGGCAAGGGCGCCGGTGCCCTGATGGCTCTCGTGCTCCTCATCGGCGGCGGAATGCCGTGGACCTGCAGCGAATCGGTGCCGCAGGGGGTGCCGCTCGCCTTTCACCTTCTCGCCTTTTGTTCTGAGGGTGGGTTCACCCTGAACCACAACCTGGTCTCCTTTTTCTTCCAGCACCCGTGGACGTTGGGTTTACCGCTCGCGCTGACGCTGCTCCTCGTGCAAAACGAGGAGTCTCCGGCGCACCCGCGGCTCCGCCTCGCAACGTTGCTCGTCCTCTTCAGCGCTCTTTACCTGGCGCAGATTGCGCTGTTCATGGGCCTGCTCGGCGCGGTCACCGCTTCCGAGCTGCTCTCCAGGACCGGGCGTCCGCTTGCGAAGCGCGCGCTGAGCGCCGGGCTCATTCTCGCCGTCGGGGTAACGAACCTCGTCGCGCTCGGGGGGTTCTTCGCCGAGCGCGGCAGCAACGCCGGGGGGTTGAGGTTTCAGCTCGGGATCACCCAAGACCTCGGCACGAGTGTGTGGTGGGTGGTCAAGACGTTCGGGCTGCCACTCCTCGGCTTCGTCGGATTTTTCTGGCTGCCGAGGCGCCGATTGCTCTTTGCGTGCCTCGCCGCCGGCGGCATTCTCGTCATCAACGCTGCGCGCTACGAGTTCACCGGGGACATCGTCAAGTTCGCCACGGTGGCGAGCATCGGCCTGGCGTTCCCCTGGGCGGCGCTGCTTCATCGCCTGCGAAGCTCGGACAAGCGCGCCGTGGCGGTGTGGCTGCACAACATCCTTCTCACGGGCACGGTGGTCTCGAGCGCCGCGTATCTGGTCGTGCTGGCGCTGGCGCTACCGGGCGTGCCGGGTAGCTTCGCCTATGTGCAACCGAGGATGACGAAGGACGCTCGAGCTGCCGCCAGCTACCTCCGGCGCCACATGCCGCACGATGCGGTGATGTACCGTCGCGAAAGTGACTACCTTTCGTACACGGTGTACGCGGGGTTACCGCAGGTCTGGATGAATCCAGGTTTTGCGGCGGATCGTCGCTACGGCCAGGAGCGCACCGCGCTCAATTCGACGCTGCCGAACGCGGCGGAACCGTACCTGGCGCAGCGGGTCCGATTTTTCGTGCTCGACGCCGCCGACGCGCGGCTGAACCCGATCGCCGATGCCTGGCTCGCGCAAGGCAAAGCGAAGCTGCTCGGTAGGTTCGGCGCGCTGCGCGTCGTGGAGCTTCGACCGAACAAATCAGGCGCCTAGGCCGACCGCGCAGTCGCAGGGTTCGTCTAGTTGGGCGAACGCTCAGTCGAAGAGCGTCTTCAGAAGCTCCTCGTTCCACGTTCCGGTATCGGCGTTGAAGAGGCTGATGCCGCCTCCGTCGTCCCAAACGGCCCAACCCATTCCGAGGCGCTCGCTCTCGGCGCGTACGTCGTGCATCCATTGCACGCGCGAAGCGAGATCGGCGTTCTGGGTGCAGCCCCATTCCCCGTTGTAGACGGCGTGCCCCGTCGACGTCGTGAAGGACAATGAATCCGAAAACTCGCGCCCAATCTGCGCCGGGCTCGAAGGGTTCTCGCCCCCAGCAGACGTGTTGTAGCGCTGGAACCAATCCGCGACCCAGCTTTCGGCGAGCGCGCCGGCGCTCGGCATGAGCGGCGCGCTCGGAGGTCCTGGATAGAGAACGCCCGTCGTCGAGAAAGCCGCGCCGGCGAACTCGGCTCCTTGCAGCGTGAAGAGCACTGGATCGTAAGCGTGGATGCTGGCGATGACGTTGGGATCGTTCGGCGGGAGCGCCAGGCGACCGATGGCGGTCGGCCCGGCCCACTCTTCGGCGTCGACGATGAGAAGGCGCGTCGGGTTCGTTCGGCGTATCACTTGAATGGCTCGGGCCGCGTAGTCGTTCCAGTGGGAATTCAGCGCTCCGTTCGGCTCGTTCAGGAGTTCGAAAACGACCGAGGCGGGCTGATCGCGGTAGCGCGTCGCGATCTGATCCCAAATGCCCAGAAAGCGCTCGACGTGCGCTTCCGGGCTCAAGTGGATTTCTTCGTAGTGATGAAAGTCCACGACGATCGAAAGCCCGTTCGCCGAAGCGTTTTGGATCGCCCAATCGACGCGTTCGAAGAAAATCTCGTCGATCGTGTAGGGAGGAGAGCTTTCGGCGTGCGCGTTGAAGCGAACGGGCAGGCGAACGTGGTCGAAGCCGCGACTCGCGATGTGTACGAAGTCCGTGTCGTGTAGGATCGGTCCCCACGCGCCCTCGTACGGCGCGTCGAGGCGATTGCCGAGATTGATGCCGCGGCGAAGGCTCGCGCTCGATTGCCCGCCGGTACCCGCGGTGCCGCCCGTAGACGCACCGCCGCCTGTCCCACCGCTCGGGAAGCCGCCCGTTGCGGTTCCGCCGGATCCACCCGTTCCGCTCGTGCCGCCAGCGTCGTCGTTGTCGCCGGTACGGATCGATTTCCCGCCGCACGCCGCCGTCGACGCGGCGGCGAGCAGCAACAAAGCCAAGCCATGTCTCATCACGGTGAAGCCTGACGCGCCGCCGCGAAGGGAGCCAGGCGCCCAAGCTCCCCGGCTCGCGCTAGGATGGTCCAGAATGACGAACGGAGGCGTCGGTCGGGGGTCGTGGCTTCGTTCCGTGGCGCTGATGCTACTTGCTTCGTGCGGGCGGACCGGGCTCGAGCCCTGGGAGCCGGCGGCAGATACCGCCGGGAGGGGTGGAGCGACAGGTGGAGTGAGTGGCACTTCGGCTAGCGCCGGTGCCGGTACCGGTGCCGACAGCAGCGGGGGCCTTGCCGGCAGCGCCGGCAGCGCCGGTAGCGCCGGAAGCGCAGGCGAGATCACGACCGGCGGCTCGCCGGCCACCGGGGCAGGTGGCTCATCCGCCGGAGGGTGCCAAGGACCTGATTTCGACTTCTTCACGCAGCCCGATCAGGCCGTGGCCTACAGAAACGATCCGGCGCACACGGGCGCGCAGCTCGCCATGAGGCTCGAGCTGCCGCTCCACGAGATATGGCGGCAAAAGCTGAGAAGCGGAGTCTCCTATCCGCTCATTGCTGACGGGCGCGTGTTCGCCACCATGACCTGGGACAACTTCACCGACGAGGGCCCCGTGTTCGGCGGCATCGTCTACGCGTTCGAAGCGGGATCGGGCCAAATTGCCTGGCAATCCGAGCTGGTGTTCGAGCCAGGCGAGATCTTCTCTCAGCCGGTCCACCTTGCCTACGATCGCGGAGCCGTCTTCGCCGTCACCGACTCGGGATTCGTGGTGGCGTTCGACGCCATGAGTGGCGCCGTGAAATGGAAAAGCAGTCTGGACCTCTACGCGTTCACCGCCATGCCGATCGCCTCTGGTGGCGTCGTCTTCGTGAATGGCGCTTCGAACGACTACGTGGGGCTGTTCGTTCTCGACGAGTGCGACGGCCACGTCGTCTACAATCGATCGGTACGGAGCATCGGGCCGCCGACCCTGGGTGGCGGCATGCTCTTTACCTCCGGCGGCTGCCACGAGACGGAGGGGTTGAACGCCAGGGACGGCACCGTCCTCTGGCACTACCAGGAGGATTGCTTCGGCGGCGGTGACGGCCGCACGACGTACCACGACGGGGTCCTTTACGTGGTCGAAAGCCTTTCCGAGACCGTCGTGCTCGATGCAAGTGTGGGCCAGCAACTTGCCGTCCTCGACGATCCCACGTCGTTCTGGTCGCCGGCCGTGGTCGGTAGCGACGCCCTCTCCCTCACGTACGATGCCCTCAAAGTGCAGGACGCGAGGACTGGCTCCGAACGCTGGTCCATCGCGCTCCCGTCGGTTCCGGTCCTGCCACCCCTCGTCACTCAAGATCACGCTTTCGTGCTCACTGGCGATGGGTTCGAGGATAACATCCTCTACGCCGTGGACCTCGCGGCGCGGACGATCGTCTGGCAAAGCTCACCGCCCGCTTTTCCAAATGATCTGAACTGGGTCACCACCGGCCTCGAGCCATTCCAGGCGATGGCCGCCGGAGAGGGATACCTCGTCGTCGCCTTCCACGACACCCTCGTCGCCTACGAGCCCGCTCCAGAACCCGACTGCGGGAACGGGTTCGTCGAAGAGAGTGAAGTCTGTGACGACGGCAACACGGACGACGGAGACTACTGCAGCGCCTCCTGTCGGGATACGACGGGTAGTTGCGGCGACGGGATCGTGCAGAGCAACGAAATGTGCGACGGCGACGCACAGGATGGCGCGACCTGCAGCGACACCTGCCAGATGACGTTCGACGGCGTGATGCTCGCCGCCGGCAACTATCACACGTGCGGCTTGCGTCACGACGGCTCTGTCGTCTGCTGGGGAAACGGGACCGACGCGCCGCCCGGCACGTATCGCCACATCTCGGCCTACGAGTCATGGGCGGCAGGGCTTCTCACCGACGGCTCGGCCGTCTTCTGGGGGCGCTATCCGGACGGGTTTTCGGCAGGCGGCTCCTTCGCAAAGCTCGAGGCGGGGAGCGACGCGTACTGTGCCTTGCGCGACGACGGCTCACTGACGTGCAGCGAGGGGCTGGTCACGCCGGCTTCCGGTCTGCGTTATGGCGAGCTGGCGATGGCAAGCGAAGGCGCCTGTGCGTTGGCCACGACGGGCAAGCTTTGGTGCTTCGACGACGGAGACGCGGCCGAGTGGGGTGGCACGTACCGCGCAGTAGCGATGGGTGCGACGACAACGTGCGCGGTCCGCGACGATCGCTCGCTCCTCTGCAGCGGTGGTGCCGATCCGCCGCGCGGAGAGTTCACCGCCGTGACGGCGGGCTTCGGGTTTCAATGCGGGATCAGAACCGGCGGCGACGTCGAGTGCTGGGGCAACCTCACGAGCAGGCACATGGGGTCGCTCGCCGCCCCACCCGGGAAATTCACGCTGATCGACGCCGGCTGGCAGCACGTGTGCGGCGTCCGCATCGACGGTGTCACCGTGTGCTGGGGGGCGAACGACTACGGCGAGTCGACTCCCCCTGACGATTTTCCGTGATCGTGGCGAAAAGGCACGCCCGGCTTTCGCCGGGCGTGGTGACCTGCCTGGGTTTGGAGGACCAGGGATTACTCCGGCGAGACCATCGCCTTCTGCCGTGGTGGCGCTTTCATGACAGGCCTCCGAGGCTTCGAAATTTATCACGTCACTCGATGTGCGAGGGTGGCTCTCCCACACCATGCGGTGTCTCGGGCTCGGCGGCGCTCGAGCCCGCATGGCGGGGGGCGGCGCGAGTGGCACCGGCGCGAGCGGCGGCCAAGCGGACGGGAATTGGACACGCCCAGCTTTCGCCGGGCGTGGTCGCAGGGTTCGTAAGTTGGGCTGTGTTGCTCGCGTGAGTCGCCTCGCGCGGGTCGGCCGTCATTCCCGAGAAACCGGGCGCCTGGCTTGCGATGGGCGAAGGATTGCTCATTGACAGCTAACTCTCGTTGGCCAACGGTCCGAGCGAGGAGACTGCGTGTGAACAGCGTAGAGCACGGTAGGAGTTTGGGGTCGGTTGGTTTGGCGGGAACCCTGCGTGAGCAGGCTGTATGCCGCGAGCTCGAGCGTCGGCTCCAGCTTCTGGCGAGGCACCGCGCCGACGGTCGAGCAAGCCGCCTGCTGGTTCGCATGCCAAGCGGCTACTTTCGCGTTTTCTCCGAGCTCGAGCCGCTTGTCTCGATCGATGTCTCGACCCAGCAGGGGCTCTCGGCGCTGGAGTCGTTCGACGAACTTAGAATCGCCGAAGCGTACATGAACGCCGATCTCGATATCGGCGGCGATCCGCTCGAATTCTTCCAGTATCGCGACATCTTGGGTGACGGGAACGTCGCTTCGTACTTCTGGACGAACTACCTGCGGCCGAAGCTATTCGGGCAGGTTTCGGGAGACGTGGCAGGCATCGGCAGCCACTACGACGAGCCTCCGGAGTTTTTCGAGCTCTGGCTCGACAAGGCGTTTCGGAGCTATTCTCACGGCTTTTTCGAGCATGACGGCGAGGCGCTCGAAGCCGGCATGGCTCGGAAGCTCGAGTACGCGGTTAAGGCGTGTGGCGCCAAACCGGGCGACCGCGTGCTCGACATCGGCGGGGGATGGGGCTCATTCGTCGAGTACGGCGGAACGCGAGGCCTGCACGTGACGTCGATCACGATCTCCGAAGAATCCGAGCGCTACGTCGCGCGCCTGATCGCGGAAAAGGACCTGTCGCACTGCCGGGTCGTCAAGCAACACCTGCTCGAGTTCGACTCCGAGCCGTTCGATGCCATTGTCAACCTGGGGGTAACCGAGCACCTGCCCAACTACGAGGCGACTATCGAGCGCTACCGCGCGCTGCTCAAGCCCGGCGGTCGGCTCTATCTCGACGCATACTCCGGCGAGAAGTTCGGGATGAGCAGCTTCGTCATGAAATGGGTGTTTCAAAGCAATACCTCGCCGCTCTGCCTGCCCCAGTATCTGGAGGCGTTGGCGGGGACGGATTTCGAGGTCGTGCTGATTCAGAACGACCGCCACAACTATTACCTTTACGTGCAAGAAGTGGGCTGAAAACCTGGACCGCGCACAACACGAAATCGTGAGTCGCTGGGGCGAATTCCTGTACCGGCGATTCCACCTCTATCTCTGGTGTTCCGCCCACGCATTTCTCGACGGGATGCTGGACGCTCACCGCATGATCCTGGAGCGGCCCGCGGCGCCCTGCGGTCGCCACCTGCGCGGTCGCGCCCGGCGCGAGCGACTGAAGTGACCACCCGAGCGCCGGTCGCGAGCCGCTTCGATGCGGCGGCCGTGCGTGCCGTCGCACCACCGGGTGCGTCGAACCGCATCCGCGAGGACCATCCCGATATCGGCGCCTACACGGCAGCCGAGGTGGTCGGCCACGCCGTCGCGATCGTATCGAACCTGATGGTGGTTGGAGCTGGCGTCGTTTGGCTCGTTGCCCACGGCGAGCGCCTCCAGCACGTCGCCTGGGTCGTCCCCTGCTCGGTGGTGCTGGGATTGCTCGTCGCGGATCTCGCTTCCGGAATCCTGCACTGGGGGCTCGACACCTGGTTCGACGCGAACACGCCGGGCCTCGGCCGCATGGTCAAGACGGTGCGGGAGCACCACGTTTATCCGGCCGACGTCCTCGACTACAGGTTTCGGCATCACGCGGGCATCCTTTCGGCGCCTGCACTGCTCGTTGCCGCTCCCATCGTGCTTCCCATCGCGCTGCTCGCGGACGATCCGGGAGCCGCACCGTTCGGGCTCGTGCTCGGGGCCATCGTCGTTTCGCTCGGCATCCTTTTCATGTTCGAGACCCACAAGCAGGGGCATCGAACGCGGCGCACGCGGCTCGCAGGATTCTTGGGGCGGTGCCACCTGCTGCTGACGCCCGACCATCATCTCGCGCATCACCGGCCCCCCTACGATTTCAACTACTGCCTGATCGGTGGCTGGGCGGATTGGTTCATGAATCGTTTCGACGGCTGGCGCCGGCTGGAGCGCCTGGTGACGCGCGTCACGGGTGCAATCCCGCGCGAAGACGATCGCCGCTGGTGCGAGCGGTACCTCGGACCAGGGCCGTCAGGCCTTCCGGAAGCGCGAGCACCCTGGCCGTTGTCGTCGGGCGATTGCTCCCACACGTCCACCGGGTCAGGCTAAGAGGTGTACGACGCCATCGTCGTCGGGGCCCGTTGTGCCGGCGCCGTAACCGCGATGCTCCTCGCGAGGCGCGGCTACCGAGTGCTGCTCGTCGACAAGGCACGGTTTCCCAGCGACACGGTCTCGACACTCTACATTCAGCCGGAGGGCGTCGGGCTGTTGGAGCTCTGGGGCCTCCTTCGCGAGGTCGCCGATCGGGGCACCCCGGCTATCCGCGCCTGGCGCTGGACGGCGGAGCGCTTGGAGCTTCGAGGCTTCCCCTGGTCGGAGTCACCGAGCCTGCCCGGCTATGCGCCGCGCCGCTTGGTGCTCGACGCCATCCTCGTTGCAGCGGCTCGCGCCGCCGGTGCCGAAGTACGCGAGGAGTTCACGGTGCGTGAGCTCGTGGAACGGGACGGCAGTGTGTGCGGCATCCGAGGCCGCAGCGGGAGCGCGGGAGGGGTCGTCGAGGAGCAGGCTCGCGTCGTCATCGGCGCCGACGGGCGACAATCGACCGTGGCGCGCGCGGTTGCGGCGCCGCGCTACGCCGAGCACCCACCGCTCACCTGCGCGTACTACGCCTACTTCGCCGACCTACCCTGCGACGGGCTCGAGCAGCATGCTCGTGCCGGCCAAGGCGTCATCTTGCTTCCCACCAACGATGACCTGTCGCTCGCCGCGTTCGTCCTACCGAACTCGACGTTCCGCGAGGTGAAGGCCGACCCGCACGCCGCGCTCAAGCGCGTCACGCGCGAAATGGGCGATGTTGGCGCGCGTCTTTCCGAAGCGAAGCTTGCGTCCCGGTTCGTCGGTATGGCGAACCTGCCCAACTTCTTTTGCCGTCCGTTCGGGGCGGGTTGGGTGCTCGTCGGCGACGCCGGGCACCTGCGCGATCCAATCACGGGTCACGGAATCACCGACGCTTTTCGCGACGCGAGGCTGCTGACGGAAGCGCTGCATGACTGCTGGGCAGACGGTGCATCGTGGGACGCGCGCCTCAAGGAGTATGCTGAGCTGCGCGATCGCTTGGCTACTCCCAGCTACGAATGGACCTTACGCGTCGCCGAGCTCAGACCGGTCGGGGCACGCCTGGAACACGCACTCCGGAGCCTCACTCGAGAACCAGAGCTCGTGTCGCTGTTTCTCGGCCTGAATGCGGGAACCGTCGCCACGTCACGCTTCTTCGAAGACCCTCGCGTCAAGCGGCTGCTCACCTGATGCAGGCGGCGTCTTTTTGGTGCGAAGAATGCGTCGAGCGAGCGCGGTGGGCACCCGGAATTGCGATTAGATCCGCTTGAGCCAGCGTGGTGCACGCCCCGGCTCCGGCAGACTCTTTCGGCACAGGGTCTGATAGACGCGCAAGCGCTCGAGGCTGAACTCACACGCGAACGCGGCGAGGTACACGCGAAGCTCTCGGTAGCGGCGCTGATCCACGAATCCCCGCAGCTCCACCTCGTGCGCTTCGAACCGCCGCAGCCATTCGCGCAAGGTGAGCACGTAGTGCTGGCTCAGGCTCTCGACATCGAGCACTTCGAAGCCGGCTTGCTCGGCCCCCGCCACGACCTCGCCAATCGTGCGCAGCAGGGCGCCCGGGAAGATGAATTCTTCGATGAATTCGCGGCCTCCCATGAACTCCGCCGCCTCGGCGTGCACGATGCCCTGATTCAAGAACAACCCGTCCGGCTTGAGCAGCCGTTCGACGTGCGCGAAGAACGCCGGCAATTCGCTGCCGAGGTGCTCGCTCACCCCGACTGCGGCCACCTTGTCGAACTGCTGCTGGTCGAACTCGCGATAGTCCTGGACCAGAATCGTGCACCGATCTTCAGCTCCGGCCTCTTTGACTGCGCGGCGAGCGTGGTCGGCCTGCAGTTCGCTCAGGGTGATACCCACGGCCTTCGCGCCGTAGCGTGTCGCCGCGCGAACTGAAAGCGCGCCCCAGCCGCAGCCGATGTCGAGCAATCGATCCTCGGGCGTGAGTCGAAGCTTGTCGAGAATGCGGTCGACCTTCTGGTATTGCGCCCGGGTTAGTTCGTCTTCGGGCGTCTCGTAGTAGGCGCAGGTGTAAAGGAGCGACTCGCCGAGCCATGGCTTCCAGAAGCCAAGCGGCAGGTCGTAGTGGAAATTGACGCGCTCCTGCCGAGTCCCCGGCAGCCTGGACGCCGTCTCAGCCGAGTCGGGCGCTGCCGCCCCGGGCGACCGTGCCCCACGAGTCATGAGCCAAGATCGCACGCTGCGGTAAGCGGCCTCGAGGTCGCCCTCGATTTCGAGCGCGCCGGACGCGAACGCCTTGCCGATTTCGAGCGCTGTCGCCTCGCCGAGGCGCTCCAGAAGCGACGGATCGATGAAGGATAGGCGAAAGCCCGCCGAAGGCGTCCCAATCAAGCTATCAAGCGTCATACGGCTCACGGTGATTTCCTCGGGTTGACGTCAGTTCCCCCGCGGACCTCAGCCATCCAAGCGACAACAAAGCTCGAAGAGCCGACTGACTTCCGGCACGGGCCTGTAGGCCGCGTAGACGAGCCCGATCGGCCCCTTCGCATCGAGCACCGTCGGAAGCTCCGCGCTGATCTCGGAAATGTGCGCTCCTTCGTGGCGGGCGAGCACGAGGTAATAGAGGTAGTGCACCACGGAGATTGGTCGGTTCGGGTCGATACGTACCAAGTTTTGCGCTTGGAGAAAGGCGAGTTGGACGGAACGGTGCTGCGGGGCGAGTTGCACCCCCTCCGCCGTCTTCTGGCAGACGACCTGAAGCTCTTGCTCCGCAACGCTCGAATCCCAAGCGGGCGGCTGCCACGGTAGCGCCGGAGCCCGCGTGGAAAAGTAGTGGTTGAAGGCTTTCAAATGACACCAAGCGATCGAACGCAGTACCGAGCCCTCGCCCGCGTAGGCGAATTTCCCCTCCAGGCAATCCTCGAAGATCCGCACCAACCGGCTCCTGAGATCGATTGCCGCGGGGTCGTCGTTTCGCAGCGCGCGGTAGCTCAGGCCATTGAGGATGATGAGTCGGGTGAGCGGCATCATCGTGTCGACTGCCTGGAGCACGAGCTCGATCGCCGGTCCGTCCATCGGAATGCGTGAGCTCGCGAGCAGCGCCACGAAATTCGCCGCAATCAGCGGCCGCTTCCGTTCGCGGCTCCGGTTGAGAACGTCCGCGGCAAAGCCGACGTGCAGGCGGAAGCCTCGAGCATCCAGCCACTCGCCGGCCATCTTGAACATGGGGACGCTCAGGCCGACCGAGCCGATCTCGTCGATCCACCCCGCCGCCACGCATTGCGCGAAGTAGCGAGCTGCCAGAAAATCCTGCCACTGACGGTGGACGAAACGGAACGAGAGGCGCCCCGTCGGATAGAAAATGGTGCGCCGGAGCAGAGCGGGGCCCGTAAGCGGATCCTCGAGCACCTGATGGGCGATCCTACAATGGTGGCCGATCCCCTGCTCGAGGGTACGCGCGTTCGCGTCGCGTGCGGACGCGATCAGGGCGTCCATGTGCACTTCGCCCATGAACCCGGCAAAGAACGTCCAGGCGATGAACGACAACGCGCTCAGCCAGTCCTCGGTCGCGAAATGCCCGCCGTCTCGATCGCGCACATGGGCGAGACCGCTTTCTTGAACGATCGCCTCGATCGCCTCCTCGAGCAGTTCCGTGGCAGAGCTCACTGCGGCATCCGACAGGTGCCCGACGCGCGGCCCGATCCAGCGCAAGACCAGCGGAGTGAGCAGGAGGTCTCGGACCTCGCCGTTCTGGATCGAGTCGAGGGCACCCGACATGTCCGGGAACCAGCGCTTTGCCTCGGTTACGGAAAGGCGCTGGATTTCGAGTACGTGAGCTACGCTGCTGGCCAGCGTCTGAAGCCCGGGGAAGCTCGCGCGGATGCCGAGCAACAGCACGATGCGACTGCGTTCGCCCACGGTGGTCTGGACGTAGGCGAGGAGGTCGTGAAAGTCGGCAAGCGCAACGCTGGGATTGTTGGTCAAAAACTCGTCGACGCCATCGAGCACGAGCAGCGTGTCTCGAAAGCGGAGCCTGAGCGTTACGTTCTCAGGGGTGAGTAGCGGCGTCGTTGCGACGCCTTCGGCCCAGGTGCACCAGCGCGCCAAGAGCGCGGAGAAGAGCGCCGCGCCCCGGTGTCCCGGGGCCCGGTTTGCGAGCTCTGTTTGGTCGTGCTGCGACAGATTGATGAGCTGAAGCAGAAACACCAGCGGAAGCGGAGCCGTCGCCGGCTGCTCGTGATGGCGGCTGGCGAGGTCGGCCGCCAGCGAGGTCAACACCGTCGACTTACCGACGCCGGCCTGGCCCGTCACTACCCAGCGGTCCGTCGAGCCGACTTGAAGCGCGGCGAGCAATCGGTCGTACACGCCCCGCTGCGTGTCGGCGTAACCGATGCCCTTGCTCAGCGGGTTCGAACCAGCGCCCTCGGCGCGCTCGATGAGCGCGTCCACCGCCGCCGTTCGATTGAACTCACGAACGCGCATCATGGTCTCACGCGCCACGAATAGGTCGGCGTTTTCGCGGTTCGCACTGAGCTGCAAGGCCTGGCGCAAGCCCGATGTGTAGCGCTGCGCCCGCGCCGTGAGCGGTGCCATGCGGTCGTCTGGAACTACCTGCGTCTCTTCGACGTTGCCCGGAGCCTGCTCTCTCGGAAAGGGCAGCGGTGCTCGTCTTCCGAGGCGCTCGAGGAGCTCCTCGAAGCCACGCGCGACGCGCAGAAGCTCCGCGGCCCGAGCGGGGTCGAGCTCCTCCTGCCCTGCGTCACCCGCGATCTCCAACAAGTCGTCCACCCGGAAAAGCAGCGCCTCACGGAAAACTTCGCGCTCGCTGGCGGTCGCCTCGAGTTGCTCGAGATCCAGGCGCAGCATGTGTTTGACGATAACCAAGCTCTCCCGCGTGCCCACGAACGCGATGAAGCGCACCCCGGAACAGGCCCGCCGGAGCTGCTGCGCGAGCCGATCTGCCGCGGCCCGAATCGAGTCCGGGTTCGAGGTCAGCTCGACGTCGAGATGCAGATGGAGCAACCGCACCCGCAACGTCGCGTCCTCCAGCGTTGCGTGGCTATCGCAACAGTCGGGCTGACTTCGCGCCTGCGAGACGTACGCCAGCGCGCGAGCGGGCTCCGTCCTCGGTGATAAGACTTCGGAGCTCACGCCGTCATGCTGGCGTCCCGAGCCCTCCGGCACGAACCCCCTGGCCGGTGTGATGGTCCCCGTGAGAGCCGGCGGTGCGCCCGTGAAGCCCTCTGCGAATGGCTCGAGCGCGGCAGCGAGCGCAAGGGCGCTCTCCCAGCGGTCCTCCGGCTGCCGAGCCAGGCAGCGCGCGACCACCCGATCGAGGCTCTCCGGCAAGCTCGGCCGCCGCTCCAACAGGGGGACCAGCGCGCCCGCGAGGATGTCCGACACCAGGTTCATCACCGCGGACATACGATAGGGCAGCGCCCCGGTGAGAAGCTCGTAGAACACGACACCGAGCGCATAGAGATCGGTCGCCGTTCCGATGGTGCCATCCGACGTGAGCTGCTCCGGTGCTGCGTAGGGCACGGAGGCGAGCACGCCGTTCGTCTGGATGGTGTCGGAGTTCGCCTCCACGATCCCCAACTTCGCGATCCCGAAATCGAGCACTTTGATCAGGCAGCTTCCATCAGCTCGTGTCGTTAGGAACAGATTCGCGGGCTTGATGTCGCGATGTACGACCGAGTGCGCGTGGGCCTCGGCGAGCGCCCGGCACGCCTGCAGCACGTAAGTGGCCGCCTCGGCGGGACCGACGGCGCCACGACGGGCAAGGACGCTGCTCAGGTCCATCCCCTCGAGGTATTCCATCACGAGGTAGGGAGTCCACTCGTCCAACCAGCCCACGTCGCGCACTTGAGCGACGTGATCCGTCCTGAGCTTCGAGACCGCGCGGGCCTCCCTCAGGAACCGAGCGCGCATCTGCGGGTCCTGGACCACGTTGCTGTGCATGAACTTCAAAGCAACGGTGCAGTCGAGCTCGAGGTGCTCGGCCTTGAAAACGATGCCCATGCCGCCTGCGCCGATGACCCGCTCAAGCCGGTATTTACCAGCGACGATGTCACCCCTGGCAGGAGCCTCCCCCGACCGATGTGGCTGGCTCAGCATGTTCGTGCTCCCGAGGGGGCGAATGGATGGACAACCATCCTATCGCCTCGTCCAGATGGCCGGTCAAGGCAAAGAGGCACCCATGAAAGAGTCACTATGCCGGCCGGGCTCAGCGCTTCGGCCCCGCGACGTGCGTCGAGGCGTCAGACGCGGCCGAGGGGACGAATACCAGCACGCTCGAGCGGACGTCGGCCACGTCGTGACCGGTGTCGTCCTGGATCCGGCAATGGCAGAAGACCACCCGCGAGCCGCGTTTTAGGACGCTTGCACGCGCCGTGACACGGGCCTTCGTAACGGGACGCAGAAAGTCGATATTGAGCCCGATGGTCGCGAACGTCTCGCCGGGCGCGAGGATGGACACGATGGCGGCGCCGATCGCCACGTCGCCGAGGTCACAGAACACGCCACCGTGGACCGCCCCCATCGCGTTGTGGTGACGCTCGTCGACGGCGAGCTCGGCAACTCCTGTGCCCTCGTGCGACACGAGTAGGCGAACGCCCAACAGTTCGACGATGGGCGGCGGGGGTGCCTTCCTCTCGATCCAGGCCTGAACGTACTCCTGAAACGACGGCATGGGGGGTCATATAGCATGCCGACCCTCGCAGTTAGCCTCGTCACTCGACCGATTGCGCGGGCCATGCGACGAGCCAAAGGCGTGGTTTCGGCTCGTCGATCAGACGAGTTGCCCCCGACCACGGCACCTGAGCAGGTCGCCGACAAACTCGGTCTCGGCGGCTGCAAAACAAACACGCCCGGCTTTCGCCGGGCGTGGTCGCAGGGTTCGTAAGCCGGGTTCTGTTGCTCGCGCGAGTTGCCTCGCGCGGGCCGGCGGTCATTCCTCTGGGACGCGCGTTGCCGCGCGCCTCGAGCGGCCTACCCAGGAGCTCGGGCGGGCAGCCCTCGAACGCTCCTCTACGTGGCCTTGCTCCGGATGGGGTTTTCCGTGCCGCGTTCGTTACCGAACGCGCGGTGGGCTCTTACTCCACCGTTTCACCCTTACCCGAACGCCGATTGCTCGATGCTCGGGCGGTTTGCTTTTCTGTGGCACTCTCCTCGAGGTCACCCTCACCGGGCGTTACCCGGCATCCTGCCCTGTGGAGCCCGGACTTTCCTCCCGGCGCGCGAACGCGCCGAGCGATCGCCTGAGCCGCTGCGGCGCGGCGAGCGTAGCACGGCTCCGACTCAGGCGGCGGAATCGAGCGAGAGCCAGTTGCCCGAGCGACGCGAGAGGTCCTTGATGCGGGTCTTCAGCTTGCGCTTGGCGCGGACCTCGAGCTGACGGGCGCGTTCACGGGACACACCGAGTTTCCGGCCGATCTCGGCCAAACTGAGCTCGTCCTCGCTGTCGGCCATCAGTCGCTTTTCGACGATGTACCGCTCGCGATCGTCGAGCTCGAGGAGAGCGCTCTTCACCGCGGCACGAACCTGCGCGCCGACCTCGGAAGCACCGATCGTTTCTTCCTGATCGCGATCGGGCGCCGGGAGCAGATCACCGAGCGAGGCATGGGACCCATCGGCGGGCTTCGCGTCGAGCGACACGTCCCGCGCGTCGAGACGACGCAGCATGGCGCTCACGGTTGCCTCAGGCATCCCGAGCGACTGGGCCAGCATCGTGTCGGCGTGTTCGCCCTCACCGACCAGGTTCGCGATCCGAACGCGTTCGCGCCGCAGGCGGAAGAACATCTTCGACCGGAGCGCCCCCGACCCGACACCGACCAAGCTCCAGGAGCGGATGACGTGGTTCAGGACGTACGCCCGGATCCAGTACGCGGCATAGGTGACGAAGCGAGTGCCACGATCGAGCTCGAACTTGCCGAGCGCATGCACCAGGCCGAAGTTGCCCTCGCTGACGAGCTCCTCGAGGGGCACGCCGTAGCGCTGGTACTTGGCTGCAATGGCGACGACGTAGCGAAGGTGCGCCGAGACGAGCGTCTCACGGGCGGCGTCGTCGCCGCGCTCGCGGTACCGAGTCACGAGGGCCTGCTCCTCCTCACGGGAGAGGACGGGATACGCCCGCACACGATTGAAATATCGACTGAGATCGGCGCTCTGGGCCATGGCATGCCTCGGGCCCGGCGGGTGCCGGGTCTCAGGATGCGGGTACGCGGCCGCGCAGCGCGAAGTTACGGCCGACGGAAGATTCGTTCAGAACTTAAGGCAAGGCGGATCTTCGGCCGCCAGGCCGTTCCCAGAAAATCCGCTAGGCCTTGAACGACGAGCCGCAACCGCAGGTCGAGGTGACGTTCGGATTCTGAAACTTGAAGCCCGACCCCTGCGCGCTCTCGACGTAGTCGATCTCCGTCTGATCGAGGTACTGGTAGCTCAACGGGTCCACGTAGAGGGAAACCCCGTGCGATTCGAAGCGCTCGTCGAAGTCCGTCGGCTTCTCCTCGAAGTAGAGATCGTACTGGAAGCCGGCGCAGCCACCGCCGATGACCCGCAGGCGCAGTCCCTGGCCTTGGAGGCCTTCAGACGTAGAGATTTCTTTGACCTTGTTGGCAGCGAGCTCGGTGATCGTGATCATGAAAACTCTTGATTTTCCTTGAGTACGGGTTGACTCCAGGCCGCCGCGGGGCGACAGCCGGGCCACGTCCTCGTACTATAGGCCCGTGCCGACACTATCGCCATCCCTTCTCGCTCTACTTGCCGGTGGGGTCCTCTTCGCCTTGACCGGCCCGGCCCTCGCACAACCTGCACCCACCCCGGGTCCGGCTGCTCCACCCCCCGCGGCGCCGCCGACGCCGCCGCCGGCCGCCGCTGCGCCACCCGCCGCCGCACCCGCGCCGCCACCCGCAAGCGCGCCGCCCCCGGCCTCACCGCCTCCCGCCGGGATGCAACCGCTCGCGCCGACACCGCTCGATCCGCCCAAGATCAACGTCGGGATCCCCGAGCCCGAGCCCGAAAAACCACGCACCGTCCAGCGACACGAAGGTTTCTACACGCGAGCGAGTATCGGGCCCGTGTACGGCGGCACCAAGGTTTCCACCGATAGCACCACCCATCCGGATTACTGGGTGGACGGCTTCGGCCTCGAGTTCGACTTGCTGATGGGAGGGTCGCCGAGCCTCGGGTTTGCGACCGGCGGTGCCCTGTCGCTGCAGGGGTTCGGCGGCGGAGGCCAGAGTAGCGGGATGGTGCTCGTGGGTGCGTTCGTCGACGGGTTTCCCTCGGCCGCGCAAGGCTTCCATTTCGGTGGTCAGGCGGGCCTCGCGTACCTGACGACCGGCACGAAGAACAACATCGACGAGATGGGTGGGCTCGGCGCCGGTGTGTCGTTCTGGTTCGGACATGGCTTCTGGGTTGCGGACGATTGGTCGCTCGGCGGGCTCCTGCGTTTCAACGGTGCGATCGGTTGGGACGGCAGCGGTGGCGGTCCCAATCCAGCGGCGCTCAGAGCGACGGCGTACGACGTCGCTCTGCTCGTTAGCGTGACGTATCACTGAGGCCGCGCAGCACGCCCGAGCGGCATCCGGTGAGGATGACGCCGTCCGCGAGCGGTGTCGGGCGCACCGGATCAGGGCACCCGGTGCTCGGTACTGCGATCGGCTCGCGCCCGCGAGGGATCAGCATCAAGGGCGCACCGCTCATCACGGCGAGCACGGTGCCGGTCCGATCGGCGAGGAGCGTCGTCGATTCGCCGCCGGCGCCGTCGGGCAAGAGCTCGACGCGCGCCATCTCGCGCCCGGTCGCGTCGAGCTCGATGAGCGTGCCGCCGGCCGCGAGTAAGCGGGTCGATCCGTCGTCGTGGACCACCAGATCGCGGAGCGCGAGCGCGGCGTCGAGAAAGCGCCGCTCTGCCTGGCGCGTCTTGAGGTCGAACACGATCAGCGTGTGCTCGCCGACGAGGGCGAAGAGCTTGTCGCCGAGCAAGGTGACGCGCGACGCGGGGCCGCCCAGGCGCCCGATTTCGGTAGCGTCGAGGGCGGGGGCGTGGGCGAGGATGCGACCGTCGCGGTCGACGAGGAGCATCGAGCCGCGCCAGTCGAACACGGCGCCGATCGGCGCCGCCGCTGCTCCGGTCGCGACCACCGAGGCGCTTTCGTCGATGCGGGCGTAGCGCGCGCCGACGGCGATGATGGCGCCGCCTGCCGTCGTCGGCGCCGTGACGAGAAGTCCGTCGAGATCGCCGAAGGGCATCCGCTCGCGCGCCAGCGTTCGCCCCGCGCCGGAGACGAGGACGAACTCGCCCTCACGGGTCACCGCCAGCAATCGTCCGGCGCCGAGAGCGACCGGCGCACCGAGCAGCTCTCCAAGGCGCAAGGTCCAGAGCGTGCGACCTCCGAGATCAATCGCTGTCAGGCGCCCCGAGCCGTGGGCGATCGCAATGCGGCCCTGCTTGTCCGCGAGTGGAGCGCCGAGGATCGGGCCCGTGACGCGCACCTGGAACGTGACGCGCGGCTCGTGAGGCAGACGAACCGCGCTCACGTTGGTTCCGCGACGGTCAAGACGCTCGGCGACCGCAGGACCTCGGGCCGGGTCGGTGGGGACGCGGATCGGGATCGAAGGGTCGAACTCCTGCGCGCTGGCGTGCGAGAGCGGTCCGATCCCGACGAGGAGCGCGCAAAAAAGCCCCGCGCCGCCTGCCCGGAGGGCACCCCGACCACTCTTGGCTAGCATCCACCATCGAGGACCTGAGCGCCGCATGAGCCGAACATCCTGGACCGGGCCGCTTGCCCGGGCTTTCCTTGCGAGCCTAGCCCTTCTGCCGTTCGCGTGCGTGTCCGGCGGCGGAATGGACCCGGACGACGACGCCGCTGGTCGGGCTGGGGCGGGTCAGGGTGGGACCAGCGGGTCTCCCGTGGGGGGCGCGGGCCAGGGGGGCAGTCTTCCAGCGGGGTCTTCGGGCGGGGGGCAGAGCGGAAGTGCCGGGGCCGCGGGTTCATTCGCGAGCGGTGCGGGTGGCGTCGCTGCCGGCGGGAGCGCGGGAGCGCTCGGTGGGCTTGGCGGGTCCGGTGGAGCCCTCGCGGGAGCCGGCGGGGTAACGCTCGGCGGCGCCGCAGGCATGGCGGGGGTCGAAGCGGGTGCAGCCGGAATGACCTCGCCGTGCGGAGCCCTCACGCTGTGCGGCGCTGTCTGCGTCTCGCTCGCCGACGACGCGGCAAACTGCGGCGGGTGCGGCATCACCTGCACGGGCGGGCAGGCATGCATCGCGGGCACCTGTCAGTGCGCGAGCGGAGCGTTCTGTGGCGGGGCCTGCGTCGACACGAACTCCGACGCCGCCAATTGCGGCGCGTGCGGCGTCGCGTGCGGCGCGAATCAGGTCTGTTCGATCCCCGCTGGTCAGACGATCGCAGCGTGCACCACGCAATGCGCCTCCGGGCAGACCCAGTGCGGTCAGAGTTGCGTCGATCTCGCCACCAGTGCGGTCCACTGCGGCGCGTGCGACATGCCGTGCGCGGCAGGCCAGGTGTGCACCGCCGGTGCCTGCAGCTGCACCGGAGGCCTCGACTTTTGTAGCGGTGAGTGCGTCAACACGGACACGAGCGCGGCCCATTGCGGCGCGTGTGGGGCGGCATGCGGCGCACCGCGAGCGTGCACCGCGGGTACCTGCAGCTGCCCGAGCGGGCAGAGCTACTGCAACAATCAGTGTGTGAACACGCAGACGGACACCATGCACTGTGGTGGCTGCGGCACGGTTTGCCAAAGCCCGCGCACGGCCTGCGCGGCGGGTGCCTGCAGCTGCCCGAACGGGCAGGCCTACTGCAGCAATCAGTGCGTGAACACGCAAACGGACGTCAACAATTGCGGGACGTGCGGCAACCGCTGCGCCACCGGCGGCAGCTGTTCGGGCGGCACGTGCATGAACCCGCAGTCGACCAGTTGCGACATCGGGCCGGCGCACAACGGGGACGGCTCGTTCACCTACTACTACTTCGGTCAGGGGACGGGGCGCGACGGTGCCGGCTATCGGACGGCATGCGGCTACTACGGGACCGAGAGCGGAACCGTCGATACGGTCGAGAACATCGCGAACACGAGCCCGGCGAGCAATCAATACTTCGCGGCCATTCCAGCCGACGCGAGCTTCAACACCTCGAACTACTGTGGAGCGTGCGTCGAAATCACGGGCCAGAACGGGACCAAGATCATCGCGACCGTGATCGACAGCTGTCCGACCGCATCGAACCAGCCATGTCGCGACCGTCCGAATCAGCACCTCGATCTCAGCAAGACCGCCTTCGATCGCTTGGGCTACAGCGTGGGAAACCCGATGGGGACGACCTGGCGCTTCGTTCCGTGTCCGGTCACCGGCAACGTGAAGGTGCGGTTCAAGTCAGGCAACAACAACGAGTTCTTCGTCGAAAACGGCATCACCTCGATCACTTCCGTGACCTGCAACGGAACGCCGGCCACGCGCACCTCGTACGGCGCGTGGCACCTCGACAGCGCGATTGCGACACCGGCGACGCTCGTCCTCACCGACAAGGCGGGACGCTCGATCACGGTGACGCTGAATCAGGGCACGCAGAATCAAGACTCGGGCAAGCAGTTCCCGCTCTGCCAGTAGGGCCGCGCCCTAAGGAGCCTCGAGACGGACCGCGTAGTGTTCGTCGCCCGGTGGTGCGACGACGGCGGGCGGGGTCGGACCCCACGGGTTCGGAACCAGCGTGACTTCCAGGCAGGGTGGTGCCGAGGGGTCCACGGCAACGGCCACCGTCTGAAAGGTGCCGACCACGTCGCGCGGTGACTTCGGCACTTTCGCGCCGCTCCGGTGGACGCGCACCGGGATGCCGTCGTCGGGGCCTCCGCGCATGGTCGCTTGCAGCACCGCGTGGTGCGAACGCGGCCGTTCGACGGCGTCGTCGAGCGAGAAGCGGACGCGTTTCGCGTCCGGCGGCGCACAGTAGAGGTCAACGTCACGCGCCCAGCCGAGCGCCGCCTGCACGGTGGTGCCGGAGCGGATCACGTTACCGAGCGGGGGCGCGTCGTTCGGCTCGACTTCGCGCTCGGGGACGGCGGCCGATGGCCGGATCAGGAGCCGGTAGTCGTCGGAGACGTTTTCGTGCACGGGCCCGGCACCACTGTCGAAATAGGCCTCGCGGTCCTGCATGACGGCGACGGTCCATTCGCCCGGGCCGAGCTTGAGTGCGTCGATGTCGAGCCGGACGCCCGGAGCCCCGAGGCAGTAGCGCGCGAAGGGTTCCTGGCTGGCCGGTGGATAAAGCCAGAGACAGCTCGCGACGTTGGGGAGCGGCTCGAACGCGAGACGCACGGTGTCGACGCCGGGTGGTAGCGATACGCGGAAAAAGTCGCGATCGCTTCGGGCGCGGTCCAGTCGCTGGCCGACGCGGCCGCGGACATCGAGCGGGAAGGGCAGCGTGATCGCTTCGCTCGCGGCATTGTTGGGTTCGATCTCGATACCCTGGAAGACGGCAGGGGCCGTCAGGGTGCGGTAAACGCGAACGCCGCCGACGGCCGCGGCAACGCCGAGCGCACCGAGCAGCACCCAGACCGCGACTCCCCGTCGTCGTAGCTTGCGCTCGTAGCGCTCGAACTCGGCGCGGGTGGCGGCATCCGAGTCGGCCTCCGCGAGCCACCGGATTTTTCCGGAATCGAGCAGGTTCTCGACGTTCTCGCCCTCACCGCGCAGCACTTCCAAGAGCGCGGTCTGGAGCTCGGCCGCGGTCGGAAAACGCTCACCGGGATCCTTGGCGAGCGCCGTCATGATGATGCGCTCGAACCCTTTGGGGATGCCGCACGCGGGAGCGCGAGAGGTCGGCGGTTCCGGTGCTTCGGTCAGGTGGCGCGTGAGCACGCCCATCGGGGTCGGTGCGTCGAAGACCACGGTCCCGGTGACGCAGGCGTAGAGCACGGCGCCGAGCGCGTACACGTCGCTGGCCGGCCCGATGTTTTCGCCGCGGATCTGCTCCGGCGACATGTAGTACGGCGTCCCGACGATGAGCCCGCTCGAGGTCACGTCGGAGAGGTCGCTCGATTCGCGCAGTTTGGCGAGACCGAAGTCGAGCACCTTGGCCACGTCCTCCCCGGACTGACCCTGCACGATCATGATGTTTTCGGGCTTGAGATCGCGGTGCACGATCCCCATCTGGTGCGCTTCTGTCAGCGAGCTGCACACCTGGAGGACGATGCGCGCCGTTCGCTCGCTCGCGAGCTGTCCGGTATCCGAGATCACCGAGCCGAGGTCGCGCCCGCGAACGTACTCCATCGCCAGGTACGCGAGGCCGTCCGCCTCGCCGAAGTCGAACACCTGGACGGTGTTCGGGTGCGACAGCTTGCTCGCCATCAGCGCTTCGCGTTTGAAACGCGTTACCTGACCGCTGTCGCGCGTGAGTTCACCAGTCAATAGTTTGAGGGCCAGGATCTTGCCGATGCGCGAGTGTTCGGCCCGGTACACGACGCCCATGCCGCCGCGCCCGATGAGTTCGAGGACGCGGTAGCGGTCGGCCACGATGCGACCGAGCAGCGGATCGGCGTGGTGGCGTTGGGGCAGCGGCGGCGGCGTCGCGGTGGGAACCCGCGGCGGCGGGACGGACGTTCCCGAGCGGTTCGGATCGCCTTGCCGCTCGGTCGGTGGCACCGATGGGCCGAGAGGAATGCCGCAATTGGCGCAGTAGTGAGCGTGACCGTCGTTCTGCGCGCCACAGCGATGGCAGGTTGCGGCGGTGACCGCCGACCGAGCCGTCACTTCTTGCCCTTGATCAGGAACTCCGCCGAAACGGCGGGGATGCGCGTGCCGGCGCCGGGTCCCTCCACCGAGCCCGTGAGCGAGCCGAACACGTTCACCGAATCCCCTGCGGCAAGCACCGCCTTCGATCCCCAGCTGATCCGTGCCAGGCACGGCGCGTTCGCGCAGCCGCTCTTCACGTCCATCACCAGCACGGTCGTGAAGTTGTCGGCGCGAGCCTCGATGACGCTGCCGTCGAGCGCCACGCTGAGCCCCTTTTGTCCTTCCGCATCACTGGCGATCGCCGAGTACGAGGTGGTCGCACGCGCGCGGAACAGCGCACTCTCTTCTGCCAGGCTGGTGACGCGGCGGATCTTGAGCACGACCAGGCGCGGGGCCAGGTCCGGCACGCTCGCCCGAACGACGATGTTGGTTTCACCGGCGCTCGATACGCTCATCATCTGGGCGAAACTACCGTTCGGGTCGACGGTGATGGGGCGCCCCTCGACGGTGACGATCGCGTTCTTGGCGGTTCGCCCAGCGAGAACGAAGCCCGGACCGTCGATGACGAGGCTCGGACCCGGCGCCTGCACGGACAGGGGGGCGATGCCGACCCGCACCACGACTTCGCCGTTTTGCGGCGTCCCACCGGGCGGCGTCACGACGTACGGAATGCGCCGCTCCAGCGACTTCGTTCCCGCTTCCGGTCCGGTGAGTGCTTTAGCGACGTCGATCGACGCGCTGCCGCGACCGTCGGCACCGAGTGTGAGCGGATGGCCGTCGACGACGACCGCTGACCCCGGGCGGGCCGACACCCGTGCTTCAACGCGGGGCGGTGTCTGGTCGAGCTTGGACGTGTCGGGTCGAATGCGAAAGTCGACGGGAACCGTGGTCTCGATCCGATCCGTTCGCCCCGCCGCGCGTTCGATTTCCAGCGTCAGCTGCTGGTCGCCGACCTCGAGCGGCTTGTCGAGCGTGAGCGACGCGCGTCCAGCCTTGAACGCCGCCGCCGCGCTGCCGAGTTTCACGCTGGTGCCTTCCGCACAGCCGGTGCACGAGACCTCGAGACGGTCGCGCCCGTTCTCGTCCGCGAGCAAGCGGGTCTCGACCGTCCCGCGCGCACGGTAGAGGAGCGCTCCCACCACCACCGCAGAGGCGAGCGTCGCCGCCCCCACGATCACGAGCACCGCGAGCCACGGCACGGTGCGCCGGCGGGGGACGCCGGGGATGTACCCTGGAATCGGCTCGTCTACCGTGGCGGGTGGGGGTGCCTGCCAGACGGGAGGCGGCTCCTGGATCGGCTGGGGCTCCTGCTTCGCAACCCCCGGATTGATGGGCGCGATGCCGGGGATCGCGACGCCGAGGATCGTCTTCAGCTGCGAGGGGCGCTGCGCGCCGAAGTCGGGCGCACCGCCGGGGCCGGTGACGATCGTCATCCCGGGGCCGCCGGACATGGGGGGGCCTCCCACCGGCGCCGCCGGCGGGGGCCCGGGCGGGGGAGGCATCGGGATCATTCCGGGAGCGATGCCCATCATCGTTCCCTTGAACGCCGCGGGTCCCATCGGTGCCGGTGCCGGTGCCGGTGGCGCGGCAGGCGCCTGCGGGGTTGGGCCGACCGAAGGCGCCGAAAGGCCCATCCCCAGCATCGTGCCGCGAAACATCTGCTGCGGAGACGGGGCGGGGGGCGCGGTGGCGGGTGCGGCGGCGGGTGCTGGTGCCGCGGGCGGGGGGGCGGGCTGTCCCGGTGCCGCGGGCCCTGCGCTCCAGTTCCGCGGGTCCTCGAGCGGGGCGGTGGTGTGCCCGACCACGGTCTGGCTCAAACTGCCTCCCAGGTTGAATCCGCACGCCGGGCAGTTCCAGGCGGCGTCCTGGCATGGCGTTCCGCACTGAGGGCACGGCCGCATGGGACGGCCCCACTATACCCCAGCCGGACCGGGCCTTCGCAATCCTTGGCCCAGCCGCCACCATTGCCGTATTGGCGGAGAACCCGCCGTGCTCGCGAAGCGCATCATCCCCTGCCTGGACGTCCGTGACGGCCGGGTGGTCAAGGGCATCAACTTCGTAGGGATCCGCGACGCGGGAGATCCCGTCGAGTGTGCGCGGCGTTACGACGTGGAGGGGGCGGACGAAATCACGTTTCTGGACATCACCGCGTCCCACGAGGGGCGGCGCGCCATGCTGGACGTGGTCGAGCGGACGGCCGAGGTGGTGTTTGCTCCACTCACCGTGGGCGGTGGCGTCACCGGGCCCGACGACGTTCGCACCTTGCTCGATGCCGGTGCCGACAAAGTGAGCGTCAACAGCGCCGCGGTCGCCGACCCCGACATCATCTCGCACATCGCGGGGGCGTGGGGACGGCAAGTGCTGGTGGTCGCCATCGACGCGCGGCGCCGAACCGACGGCGGCTTCGAGGTCTTCACCCACGGCGGCCGGCGAGCGACCGGGCTCGACGCCGTCGCGTGGGCGCGGCGCGCCGCCGAACTCGGCGCCGGAGAGATCCTGCTCACCAGCATGGATCGCGACGGCACGAGGAGCGGATACGATCTCGAGCTACTCCGCGGCGTGGTCGACGCCGTGACGATCCCCGTCATCGCGTCGGGAGGTGTCGGCACCCTCGAGCACTTGCGCGAGGGACTCACCCAAGGCGGCGCCGACGCGGCGCTCGCAGCCTCGATCTTTCACGATCGCGAGGTCACCGTCACCCAGGCCAAGGCCTACCTCGGGTCCCGCGGCGTGGTCGTGCGCGGAGGTCAGGCGTGAGCGTTTCGGTGAGCGAAATCCTGGCCGGCGCGGCGGCGCAAGCCGTTCCGCTGAGCGCCGAATGCGCCGGGTACCTGGTGCTAGCGGCCGCCGACCAATCCGCCGTCACGCCGCGCCGTATCGGCGCCGGCGAGGTGTGCCTTTTCGAGGACGGAGCCGTGCGAGTGATGGGAGGGGCCGCCGCCGACGAAGGGACGACCGAGCGCGATCTCCGCGACCTCCTCGGCGACCTCTTGTTTGCGGCGAGTTCGCCGACGAGCGGCTTGCTCCGCATTCAGCGGCGGGCCGTCGGCAACGGTGTCGGTGCGCTTCAGCGCGAGCTCGAGACGGCGTTGATCCCGGTGAACCGTGCCGCAGCACGTCGCGCCCTCGCGCGTTTGGCGCGCGAGACGGCGCGCGCCAAACTCGAAGGACGGCTGGCTGAACTGCCGGCGCCGAAACCGAGACCCGCCTCGGTGGCGCCCGCGGCCCCCGCAGCGTCGCTCGTGGAGCCCCCGGTCCCTGCTCCTCCGGCCCCCGTCGTCATGGCTCCCGTTCCGGTGGCTCCCCCGGTGCCCGTCGAAGCGAACCCAGTGACGGCATCGCCGGCCCCCGTCGACGTCACGGCGCCGTTCGTCATGCCGCCCGTGGCATCAGCCGCACAGGCGGAAAGCGAGACGGTTCCCGAGCCGATCATCCAGCGCAGGACTATGCGCCCGCCTCCACCTCCACCGGCCGCCGTCCTCGACGGAGCGTCACCGGTCGAGCCTCTGGTGCCGCTCGCTCAGGAGCCGAGAGTCGCGACGCCCGTCCTCGGAACCCGCATCGAAACCACCGATCCGATGGCCGCCGACGTCCTCGTGACCTTCGGTGAGAACGAGCGAACCGTGATCCCGGAAGACGGCGAGCTCATCATGGTCGACGCCGACGGGCGGATCGAAAACGCCGAGAGTATCGATCTGACCGAGCCGTGCCCGCCGATCTCCGAGTCGAGCGAAGCTCCGGCAGTCGTCGCCGACTACACGCCGCTCCCGCACCTGCCGATGCCGCGCCCTCGGGCAAGCGACGTCGACGACCTGATCGCCCGGTTGCAGGAGGCGCCAATTGCCGTCGGCGAGGTCCGCGCCGGCCTGAAGCGCTTGGCCGGCCTCGAGCCGACGCCGCCGCCCCCTCCCGCGCGCACCCTCAAGTAGGACGCGGGCGCCGGGCCCGAACAACCGTCGCGCGGCGCCGAGTCTTCTCCGTCCGCGGCATCTGTGACATCCTCGGCGGTCGATGCACCAGCAGGATCTCGCCATCCTCAAAGGGCTCGTCGCCGTGGCCTGGGCCGACGGCCGCCTGGTGGCGGAGGAATCGGAGATCCTCTCGAGCTTGCTCGACGCGTTCAATGCCACGCCGACCGAGCGGCGCGAGGTCGAGATTTTCGCCAAGACAGAGCGTTCCCTGGCCGACGTTCCGATCCACGAACTCAGCCACGATGACCGTCGGGTCCTGCTTCAACACGCCGTGCTCTTGTCGTTCGTGGACGGCGAGCAGCACGTGCGCGAGAAAAAGCTGCTCGACGACCTGTGCGAGACCTTGCGCATCCCGGGTCTCGAGGCGAAGGGGATCGTCAGCGCCGCCGAGGAACGCGCTCGCGGCATGCTCGGCTCGCTCGAATCCCGGCGCTAGAGCAGATCTCGTCATTGGCTTCGCCAATTCCGAGGCGTGGCTCCGCCACGCGCGCTGCTTCGCAGCGCAGCTCTAGCTCTGTTTCTGGGGGCGTTCCCGCCCCCGCACCGGCAGGTATGCCGGTGCTCCCCCTCACCCGCTTCGCGGGTGGCTCAGGAACCGTCGAGCCGGTCGATCTCTTTGAGCAGGGCGATCGGGCTGAACGGCTTCGTGTAGTACGAGTTCGCCCCGGCTTCCGTCGCGCGCTGTCGCGACGCATCGTCGTCGAGCGCGGAAATGACGACGATCGGTATCTTGCGGGTCGCCGGGTCCGCTCGCAGGCGATGGCAGACGGCGAAGCCGTCGTATTGCCCCGGCATCATCAGGTCGAGCAAGACCAGATCCGGAGGCTGGGTCGTCGCGACGTCGAGCGCCTTGGCGCCGGAAGATACGGCGACGACCTCGTAGCCGCGGCCCTGCACCAGCGCTTCGATCATCCTCCGGATCGAGTCTTGATCTTCCACCACCAGGATACGCATGAAAAAAACGTCAGCCCTTCCTCAGGTGGACCCAGCTCTCGGTGCGTCCCTCGGCTGATTCCTTGAGTTCGAGCTCGGCCGTGATCGCCGTGGCGGCGGCGTCGGCCAGCACCAGCGTGACCCCTGCGGGCCGGCCGAAATGGGTGGGGTCGACGTGGTGCCGGATCACGTCCCAGCGGGACGCCTCGGGGATCGACGTGCCTTCGTCGCGCACGCCGAACGATACACCGAGTTCGGTCGCGATGACGAACGCGGTGACGACCCCCTTCCGTGGCGTCGCATCGATCGCGTGGAGCACCAGGTTCCGGACCAGAAGCTCGAGTGGCGCCCGCGCGGCACGCACCTTTGCTTCCTTCGGTGATTCGAGCTCCAGCGTGACCTCGGCCCGCGCGGCCCGCGCCTCGAGCTGTGACAACATCCCGCGCACCAGTTCGGGAAGCGACAGCGTTTCCGCCGAGGTCCCGAGCGCGCTATCGGCGACTGCGCCGAGCTCGGCCACGAGTTCCTGGGCGCTCACCACGCGGTGCAGCGTCTCGGCGGCCGGAGCGCCCGATTCGATGCCGCTCCGGAGACCGTCGAGGATGCCGCGCAGGGCGCGGTGCGTCGCCGACGCCAGACTCTTCACGCCCTCGAAGCGTTCCGGGTCACCGCGGCTCGGCGGCGGCGCTTCGGTCCGCACGTCCCCGGCGGCGAGCACGCTCGCCAGTTCCCGCGCGTAGGCCTCGCCCTGCTGCTGGGCTTCGGCAAGCTCGCGGCGAAGCTCGGTGACCTCGCGCTGATCGATGGCGCCGTCGGCCTGGAGCAGGATGGAATGAGTTCCGCCTTCGAGCTCTACCGAGCCGCCGTGGCGCAGCGCCATCCGCGACAGCCATCGGCTCTCGAGCTCACCGAGTGCCGCCGTGTCGGGCCCGAGGTTGGCACTGATGCGCACGAAGTCCCCTTGGCGCTTGATGTGGACTTCGATCTCCGTCTCCATCGGTGCGCGGCCGCTAGCCTGAGCGACGAGCAGGTGGAGCATGCGCCGGAGCTCGGCCTCGTCGCCGAACACTTCCGTCCCGGCGCCCGGCGCGATGGCAATCCGAGAGTTTGGCGCAATCTCGACCAAGAGCGCCGCCAGATCGATGCGCCCGCGGCGCGCCTTGCCGCGCGTCCCGACGTTCAGGGCGCTCAGCATTTCGATCGTGTCGTCCAGGGCGTCGAGCGTGGTTTCCACCGGCGCCCCCAGCCGGTGAGGGTCGCTCGGAGCACGCCGCTGCGTGACCTCCGTGCGGAGCGATCGCGCTGCGCCGCGGGCCTCCTGGGCGAGCAGCCAGCTGATCTCGTGGCGGGTGAGCCGTTCCGGCGGCACGCTAAGGCATCTTGCCACCTTCCATTCCGGGTTGCTACGCACTCGTTTTCCACCGCGCGCGCTTTTGGTGGCAGATTGCGCGGGTGAAACGGTGGCTCTTCGCTTTGCTTTTCGTCGGTGTGGTGAACGAGCTGGGCTGCGGCGACAGCGCGGGGCCGGACACGTTCGGCGTGCGGGCCGGTCAGGGCGGCGAGGCCGGGGCCGAGGGCGAGGGCGGGGAGAGCCAGGGCGGGGCCGAGCCGGTGCTCGGTGGACCGTGTCTCGACGACGCACAATGCAACGACGAGATCGACTGTACCCTCGATCGTTGCGATCCGAAGTTCGATCGCTGCCGGCACGACGCGAACGACGCTGCGTGCGACGACGGGACGTATTGCAACGGTAAGGAAACCTGCGACACGACGCTCGGCTGCCGCGTTGGCCCGGTCGTGTCGTGTAACGACCTGGACCCGTGTTCGATCGACGTTTGCGTCGAATCCACCCAATCCTGCCGTCACGAACCGCGCGATGCCGACGGTGACGGCGACCCGGCCGTGAGCTGCAAGGGCGGCGACTGCGACGACTTCGATCCGCTGGTGTCGGGCGCGAGCGCGGAGCGTTGCGGCAATGCGGACGACGACGACTGCGACGGCGAGATCGACGAGGTCGATTGCGTGCTCCCCGCCTACGACCGCTGTGGGGACGCGCTCAGTATCGAAGGTGCCGGCTCGTACGAGCTCACCACCGCCGGTGCCGGTCGTGATTTTTCGCTCAGCTGCGCGGCCGAGGAGGCGTTCCGCGACGTCGTCGTCGCGATCATCGTGCCCGACGACGGACCGCGTGACATCGACGTGGTTGCCGTCGCGGAGAAGGGCAAGGTGGCGCTGGCCGCCACCGATCAGTGCGGGAACAGCGCCGCCGAGACGGACTGCGCGGCCGGCATCGCGAACCCGGACGGGAACAGCACCGCGCGCCTCGTGCTCCGGGGCCGCGAACCGGGCGCGCACGCCGTGCTGGTGGCCGCCGATCGCGAGACGGACATCGTGCTTCGCGTCAGGCTGCTCGAGCCTTCGCCCGAACCTGACAATCGGACCTGCGGCACGACCGAGCCGCTGTCGCCCGGAGTTCCCGCGCGCGTGCTGCTCGCCGCCTTGCCCGAAGTGCCCGCCACCGCGTGCGACGCGGCTACCGGCGCGCTCTACTACGCGCTCGAGCTCGATGGCGCGCGCGACGTGCGGGTTCGCGCGGCGGCGCTCGACGACTACGGGCTCCCGGTGGTGTCACTTCGTACCAGCGATTGTGTGGAGCTCGAGTCCGAGATCACCTGTCGACAGTCGAGCCCCTCGGAGCTCTTCGCGCGCGCGCTCCCGGCGGGTTCGTACGTCGTAGCGATTGCGGGCACCGGGCCGGCGGAGGTGGAGCTCGTCGTTTCCGTAGCGGATCCGAGTGAGCCTCAGCCGACAGAGGGCTGCACCGCGCCGCCCGAGATGGAGGCAGGGGAGACCGAGTTGGTCGAACTCGCCGGCCACACCGACGCCGTTCAGATCGGTTGCCTGGTCGGCGCACCGGATGCCACTTTCGAGTTCCCGACGCCCGAGCCTTCGGACGTGCTCCTGGTCCAGATCGGGTCGGAGGGGGACACCGGGGGCGTGCTCGTCGCCGAGGCGCCGTGCTCGTCGTCCGAGCACGCGCTCGCTTGCCAGAGCGGCGACGACTTTCCCGTGCGCGTGGTGGCCCACGGTGCGGCGGCCGGCAGCGTCCGCGCCGTGGTGGAAACGGCCTCCGGCGCTCCGGCGAGTCTCACTGCCTTCCGGCGTCCGGTGTCGAACTCGGTGGCCGTGCTGCGGGCGGACGAGTGCGCGGACGCGGTGCTCATTCCCGAGCAGGGTGGCCGCTTCGAGGGCAACACGTTGAATCTGTACGCGGACTACTCGGCGAGCTGCGACTACGGCGGCGCCGGCCCCACCGGGGCCACCGACCAGATGCTGCGGTTCGAGCTCTCCGAGCCACGCCGCGTCGTCCTCGACATGCAGGGCTCGGACTACGACACGCTCTTGGTCGTGCGCCACGACGACGCATGCCCGGGGAGCGAGGTGTCACGCGGTTGTTCGGTGGGCTTCACGGAGTCGCGGAGCTTCTTGGATCTGACACTCGAGGCCGGGGCCTACCTCGTGCAGATCGACGGTTACAACGGTGCGGCCGGCAAGTGGGTGCTGGAGGTGTTCACGGCCGATCCGTGAGGCCGTGACGGGCCCTTGCGTCTCCGCCCAAACCATTGGCAAGGTGACGGAGCGTGGCCCGTCAGTCGTCGCTGCCGCCGTCCTCGCTCAGTGGGAGCGGATTTCTCTCGGAGGTGCAACCGGGTGTGCGCTACGTACTGGAGCGCCACGTGGGGGAAGGCGGTATGGGTCGCGCGTACCTGGCCCGCCGCGAGGGGCCCGAAGGCACCGCGCCCGTCGTGGTGAAGATGGTGGCGCCGAGTTTCGGCGACGGGACGGTGTCGCCCGAGCTGGTTGCGCAGAAGGAGGCGGTCGCACTCGGCCGGCTGAACGAGCGCGTGCCGCCGTGCCCGTTCGTGGTCCGCTTCGTCGACACCGGAAAATCGAACATCGCCGGCCGGGCAACACCCTGGATCGCCCTCGAGTACGTCCACGGCGGCATCGAGGGCACGACGCTCGAGGACCGCGTCATCTACTCACTCCACCAGACCGAGTCGGCTTTCGATCCGACGCGCGCGGCACACGCCATTCGCTGTCTCGCCGCCGGCCTGTCCGCGATCCACGGCGTGGGCGTGATCCACCGCGACCTCACGCCCGGCAACGTGCTGTGTTGCGGCTTCGGCGAAACCGAGATCTTCAAGATTTCCGACTTCGGTCTGGCTCGTCCCGAGGGTCTCGGCAAGACGTTCACCGGGCTCGGCATCGGGACCGTCGGCTACGCCGCCCCGGAGCAGAGCGTGAACGCCGAGGTCGGGATCGGCACCTTCACCGACGTGTTCGCGTTCGCGTGCGTCATCTACTACCTCTTCACCGGTGAGCACTACTTCGAGAGCGAATCGCCGGTCGACGTGTTCGCCGCCGTTCAGGGGAAGGCGCGTTCGAGCGTGCTCGCCGCGCGGGGATTGAGCCCCGACCTTCGAAGCCGTATCGACGCCTGCCGCGCCATCGACGCTGCGCTGGCGCGTGCCACCTCGTTCAATCAAGAGGAACGCCCGCAGACGGCGGACGAGCTCGCGCAGATGGTGCTCCCGTGGCTCGGCGATCAGCCGTCGGCGCCGCGCTCGAGCCGCCGCCTGATGGAGACGGTGCTCGGCGTGCCGACGCATTCCGATCTGTCGGGCTGGAGCTGGATCGTCAAGCACCGTCCGAGGGACGACATCGTGATTCAGGGCGCGGCCTGGGATACCGACGGTCACTGTTTCGCGTTCACGCCGCGCGGGCCGCTGTTCTGGAACGGACACGCCTGGATCGGCGCCACCACCACGCTCTCGGAATTGCCCCGCGGGATGACCTTCGCACGCCGCGCCGAGGCCGGAGGCTGGCTCGTCGGCGGGTCCGGCGGAACGCTCGCGAATTTCGGCAGCGAGGGCGTTCGCGATCTGGTCCTCGCGCCGTGGTCGGGCGTCGAGTTTCTCGATGGCTGCGGCATGCTCGACGATCTGGTGGTCGCCGTGGCGCGGCGGCCGGGCGCCGGGCTCGAACTGCATGCTCGTTGCGGGCTGCGCTGGCTGAAGCCTTTTCCGCTCGACGGGGTGCTGAGCGTCACCGCGCTCGTCAGGTTCGACGACTTGCGCTTCATCGTCGGTGGTCGCCTCAATCGCGGGGTCGCCTTCGCGGCGCTCTACACCCCTACGCTCTGGGAGTTCGAGCCGCTCGCCGTGCCCGAGACGCGATCGATCATGTGCGCGGCGAGCAATCCGGAACGCGTCCTCGCTCTCCTGGTCGGGAGCGAAGGCATCGCCGTACGCGTCGACAGCGAAGGGCCGCTCGCGTCGCGCGTGCACGGCGCGCCCGATCTTTCGGCGAGTGCCCTCGACGTGCTGGATCGAGAGTGGGCGGCGAGTCTCGGAACGCTGTGGACTCGTGGCGCGCTCGGTGAGGCATGGCGCCCCGCTTGGTCCGATCCGATCTGGCAGGCGCCGTTCGTCAGCATCATGGCCGAGACCGGCCTCGTGACGGCGATGACGGTGGACGGCGGCATCGTGGAAGGGCGCTCGATGCTCGGCCCGCGCATGGGCCGCAAGCGCACGCGTTGAATTTTGCGCCGGGGGTGTCCGAGCGCGTCCGCTGCGAAGGGCCTTGTGACAACTCGTGACAATTCGCGACAACTCGCGACTTGCTGTCGAGAGCGAGAGGGGTATCCTGGCTTTCACATGGGAGCACGCGGGATCGCGGGGTTGCTCACCGTCTGCGTCCTTTCGTGGGTCGCGGCCGCCGACGCGCGCGTGCCCCAGCGGTTCAGGCCGGGCGCGGTTCAGGAACTCACCGACGGCGAACAGCGCGTCCTCATCGCCGGCAGAACCGTCTCTCGCCCCGTGCGCTTCGAACGCCCGAACGGCGGCTCCTACGTCGGCGGCGTTTCCTACCAGGTCGTCAAGGCGAGCCCGAGCGAGGTGCTGCGCACGCTCGCCGACGTTCGCGCGCTCCCCCATGCTCTGCCGCGCACGCTGAACGCCAAGCTCGTGAGCAGCACCGGAACGTCGGCTCGGGTCGAGCTCACGCAAGGCAAGGCGCCCTTCGTCGTGACGTACACCGTGCATCTCGAGCAAACGAGTTCCGGCGATGCCATCCGCTTCTGGCTCGACCCGACGCGCCCGCACGACGTGCGCGACGTGTGGGGCTACTTCCGGGTCACTCCCTTTCGCGATGGCCGGAGTCTGGTGACGTTGGCCGTGGCGCTCGATCTCGGGCCGGGCGTCGCGCGGCTTCTGTTCGAGGACGGCGTGGAGCGCACCATCCTCAGGTCCCCGGCCAAAATCCGCGCCTTCGTCGAGCCGCGAGCGGTTGTCGCCCGCTAGATAAGCTGCAAGAGTCGGGGTCGCTCCCGCATGCTCGCACGCGTCACCGTGGTTCTCCTCAACACGTATCGGGAGGCCGTCCGCGCGCGCATCCTCCACGGGCTCTTTGCGCTCGCCTTGGCGACGGCGGGGTACGCGCTTGCCGTCGGTGCCTACGCCTTCCGCAGTCGCATGCGAGTGGTGAGCGATCTCGGGGCCGCCTCGATTTCGCTCTATGCCGTCGTGGTCGCCGTCGTGCTCGGCGCCACCTCGCTCTATCGTGAACTCGAGCTGAAGACGATCTTTCCCGTTCTGGCTCGGCCTCTCACCCGCACCGAGTACCTGGTGGGCAAGCTGCTCGGGACGGTGCTCACCCTGATCGTGTTCGTGCTCGCCAACGCGGGGGCGCTCTTGCTCGCCCTGGCAGTTCTGGCCGGGCGCCCGCCGTCGCACGTCGTTCTGGCCGTGGTGCTGGTGTTCGGCCCCGCCGTCCTCGTTGGTTTCCGGTTACCCCGGGTGCGCACCTTCCTCCCCATCTTCTGCTCGATGGCGCTCGCCGGGGCGGGGTTCGTCCTCGCGGACGGTGCGCCCGACGATCGGCGCGTGATTGCGGGCTCCGCCGCGCTCACCGTGTGCGAGGTGGTCATCGTGGTGTCGATCGCGACCTTGTTTTCGGCGTTTTCGTCCCCGTTCCTGACCGCGGTCTTCACGCTGTCGCTCTTCGTCGTTGGTCGCTCGGCGGACGCCCTCGCCAAGCTGCCGGCGCGCGTGTTCGGGGAAGCCATTCACGAGATCGGGCGGGTCCTCAGTATGGGGGTCCCGAACCTGATGGTCTACGTTCCACCCCGTCCGCTCCTGACGGGGGAAGCGGCGGGTTCGAACCTCGGCAGTTACCTGGCGCTCTCCGCTGGGCAGGCGGTGCTCTGGTGCGTGTTCCTGCTCGTCGTGGCCAGCATGATTTTCAAGAAGCGCGATTTTCTGTAGCCGCTCCTGCCAAAGACTTGCCGACCGGTGGTAAGTGATTTCTCGGTGCTGCTCGGCCCGTGGGTTCGCCGCCTTTCGTATGCTCTTGCCGTGGCGGTGTTGGCGCTGCTGGCGATGACGCTGCGTGCCGTTCGCGAGGGTGAGGCAGCGATGGTCGAATGCGACGCTGCGTTCAACCGCGGCGACCTCGGCCCGGCCGTTCTCCACGCGCGCCGCGCGGCTCTTGCACACGCGCCCGGCGCGCCCCACACGCGGGTGGCGCTCGCCAGGCTCCGCGCCATCGCGATCGGTTCCGAAGGTGCGGGCGACGCCGCGACGGCGCGCCTCGCCTGGGGCGCGATTCGCGGCGCCGCGCTCGGGGCTCGACACCTGACCACGCCGTACGAGGCGGAGCTCGAGGAGGCCAACGGCGCGCTCGCGCGGCTCGCCGCGAAAGCGACCGACCTCGACGCCGGGGCCCGGGAACGGGCGTCGAAGAAAGCCGCCGAAGCGCTCCGCGGCGTGCCCGGCCCCACGCCGCTCGGCTCGGTCACGCTCCTTTTCGGCGCCGTCCTTTCGGCCGTGGGTCTCTTTCTGGTCGGGTCGCGGGGGTTCACCCGTGAAGGCAGCCTGATCCCGAAGGGGCTCGTGGTCGGCCTGCTCGTGCTGGCCGTCGGCGCCGCTTGTTGGACCTTTGCGGCCTATCGGGCGTAAAACCGCGAGCATGGCCGGAGCGCCGAGCGATCAGACGCCCGATCCGTCGCCCGCGGTCGACGACGCGCTCGAGAGACTCCTGGTCCGGTTCACGACCCACCTCGCGACGGAGCGGCGAGCCTCCGATCACACCGTGCTCGCGTACGGCAGCGATCTCCGCGCGCTGTTCCATTACGTCCGCGCGCGGCGGAAAGACCCGACCGTCGAGGCGATCGACAAACTCATGCTGCGCGCCTTCTTGGCGGAGATCGCACGCAAGGTCAGCCCGGGGACGCTGTCGCGGAAGCTTGCCAGCGTGCGCGCGTTCTTCGGCTGGCTCGAGCGCGAGACCCTCGTTCGGCGAAATCCCGCCGCCGAGCTCGCGAGCCCCAAGCTCCGCCGCAAGTTGCCGCGGTTTCTCGGCGCCGCGGCCGCCGCCGAGGTGATGGAGGCGCCGCTCTCCGCGGCCGTCCCCGATCTCGAGCGCGCACGCGACACGGCCCTGCTCGAGGTGCTCTACGGTTCCGGCCTCCGCGTGAGCGAGCTCGTGGGGCTCGACCTCGCCGAGGTCGCTCTCGCCGAGGGGTCGCTGCGAGTGCTCGGCAAGGGCAAGAAGGAGCGCATCGTGCCGATCGGGGGCAAGGCGAAAGCCGCCCTCGAGCAGTACCTCGAAAAGCGTCCCGAACTCCGTCATCCGAAGACGGGCGCTCAGGACGAAAAAGCGTTGTTCCTCTCCCGGCGCGGTCGCCGGCTCGGAGTACGCCGGGTGCAAACGCTCGTGCGTCGTTACGGCGGGCTCGGAGCCGGGCGGGGCGATCTGCACCCTCACGCGCTCCGGCATTCGTGCGCCACGCACCTGCTCGAGGGTGGTGCCGACCTGCGCGCGATCCAGGAACTGCTCGGCCATTCGAGCTTGGCGACGACTCAGCGCTACACACACGTCTCGCTCGATCAGTTGATGGCCGTGTACGATCGCGCTCACCCGATGGCGCGCGCGGGGGGCGGGGGTGGTGGCGGGGAGACCGTCAAGCGGCGCCCCCGCCGCGCCGGGCGTCGGGTATAATGGTGGTCTCGGGCGTCGGGTCGCGGTGGGGTCGTCTCGCTGCGTCGCTCGGGGGCGCGTCGCTTGCCGGCGCCGCCGCCGGGGTCGTCGACATGAGCTTCGTCGCTCATGGCGCACCGGGGGTGAAGCTCGCACTCGCGGGTGTGGGACTCGCCGCGCCCCTCGCGCTCGGGGTCGGTTTCGGCATCGCGGCCGTTCGCTTGCTGCTCCTGCCGTCCACCTGGCCGCGCTTCGGGACCGCCCTCGCCGAGCTCCGCGCGCGATCGCTCGACGGGCGGCGTGACCTTCCGCTCCGGTGGCTGGTGGCGTCGCTCGCGGTTGTCATCGCCGTCATCGTCGTGGCGCGGATTGCGCTGCGTGTGCTGGCGAGCTCGGAGCCGACCGCAAGCTCGGGCGCAGGGATCGGGCTCTCGACGGTCGTGATGGCCGGCGTGGTCGTCGTCACGACGCTCGGCCTCCGGCCTGCGCAGGATCGCCTGCCGAAGGTGGACGTGGATCCGGTGGTCGTGGGCGCCGGCGCGGTCGGCGTGGCTCTGGCTGCCTTTCTGCTCGTGGTGATGACGGGGACGACGAGTGGGGCGGGGGGCGTGCTTGCCGTGTTCGGCGTGTTCAAGCGCCAGGAGCTCGATCTGCGTGGGGTCTCGCTGCTGCTCGCCATCGCGCTCGGTGGGCTCTTTCTGCCCCAGGCACGCCGTGTGGTCGGTAGCCTCGCGTTCCTCGCCGTCGCCGTGCTCCCGCTGCTGGCGGTACCCTACGCGGCAGCGGGCGGCCTCGATGACAAGGCAGCGCTCGATGTCGAACGCCGCGCCCCGCTCGGCAAGCGGCTCCTTTCGGCGTTCCGCCGTCTTTCCGACCGCGATCACGACGGGTCCTCGGCCTGGTTTGCCGGCGGTGATTGCGCCGAAGGGGACCCCCGGCGAAACCCCGCTGCCGACGACCTTCCGGGCAACGGCATCGACGAGGACTGCTCGGGCACCGATGCCGCACCGGTCGCGAAGAACGCGCCAGCCGCCGCGCGCTCGGTCGAAACCGGTTCACTCATCAAGCAGCGGATCCCGGAAAAACCGAACGTCATCCTGATCACGATCGACGCGCTGCGCGCGGAGCTCGGCTTCACCGGCTACCCGCGGCCGATCTCGCCCTCCCTCGACGCACTGGCGAAGAAGAGCACCGTGTTCGAGAACGCCTACTCGCTCGCCTCCTACACCAGCAAAAGCCTCGGCCCGATGCTGATCGGCCGCTACGGCGTCGAGACGCACCGGGGCTGGCTCCACTTCAACCGCTTCACGCGAGAGGACTCGTTTCTCTCGGAGCGGCTGCAACGCGCTGGGATCCGCACCGTGAGCGTGCAGGGTCACTGGTACTTCTTCAAGAACTATGGCTTCGAGCGCGGCTACGACGTGATCGACACCGAGGCGACACCCGCCGATCAACCGATCGAAGGCGATCGCTCGTCGAACGGCGACACGCTGAGCGACCGTCTGATTGCCCAGCTCGGGCGCCCCGAGCTTGCCGACCGGCAATTTTTCCTCTGGTCTCACTACATCGATCCGCACGCCGAATACGTGCCGCACGACGGCTTCGACTTCGGCCACCGCGGGCGGGAGCGTTACGACGGCGAGATCGCATTCGTCGATCATCACTTCGGGCGGGTGCTGGCCGCGCTCGAACGCGCGCCGTTCGCCAACCGGACGATCGTCGTGGTCACCAGCGATCACGGTGAGGCGTTCGGGGAGCACGACCTCTACCGGCATGGCTTCGAGATCTGGGAAGAGCTCGTGCGGGTGCCGCTCATCGTGTACGTGCCGGGTGTGGAGGGGCGGCGCGTCAAGGTACGAAGGAGCGCGATCGACATCGCGCCGACGGTGCTCGAGCTCTTCGGTGTCGAGCCGCCGGCGGCGACGGCGAAGGATGCCGTGCGGGGCGAGTCACTCTTGCCCGACGTGGTCGGGCCACCCGGACAGGCGACCCCACGGCCGATCTACGTGGACATGCCGGCCGGCCCTTACAACGACGAGCGGCAGGGCTACATCGAGAACGATCTGAAGCTCGTCACCAGCGGCGGGCGGCCGCTCGGGCTGTTCGATCTCGCGAGCGACCCGGGCGAAAAGAAGGATCTTTCCGGAGACCGCGCCCGCCTGCAGCCGATGCTCGAGAAGACGAAGGCGTTCCGCCGCGCGCTCGACGAGGTCGTCGAACGTCCGAAATGACGCCGGGGTTCGTCAAGCCCGCGTCGTGACGAGCGGACCGAGGACGTCCGCCTGCGCGAGCAACCCCGGCAGACCACCGGTGTGCACGAAGAGCACGCGGCTCGGCTTCGGCGTCAGGCGCGAGAGCCCGAACAGTGCTTTCCCGGTGTAGACCGGATCGAACAGCAGGCCCGTCTTTCGCGCGACCTCGATCACGAACGCGAGTTGTTCGTCGGTGGCAAGTCCGTAGGCCGGGCCCTTCCACGCGTCGTGCACGATCGGCTTCGCCGTGGGATCGAGCGCGGGATCGAGGGCCGAGGCCTCGCTCACGATGCGGGCGATGACGGTTTCGAAGTACGCGGTATCGTCGCAGACGGCGAAGGCGTGTGCTTCGTTGGCGATGCCGTGGCGGCGAATGCCGAGCGCCACGCCCGCCGCGGTGCCGCCCGAACCGCAAGCGTGGGCGACGGCATCGAAGGCCTTCGGGCCGCCGGCAAGCCCTTGTTGGAGCTGGATCGCCACTTCGCCCATGGCGTCGACGTAGCCGAGTGAACCGAGCCCGTTCGAGCCGCCCTCCGGGATCACGTAGCCCTGCTCGCCCCGTGCGGCGAGTTCTGCGACAGCGGCGCTCAGCGCCACCTCCCGCGCCTGATATTCGGCCGGAGTGATGAAGCGCACCTCCGCGCCGACGAGATGGTCGATGAACAGATTGCCGACCGCGGGTGGCGGCTCCTTGGGCGCGGCCGTCCTGAGCAGCAGCAGCGCCTTCATCCCGAGCTCGGCGGCGACGATGGCGGTGGCGCGGGCGTGGTTCGACTGGTGGCCGCCGCAGGTGACGAGAGTCGTCGCGCCGCGAGCGATCGCTTCTGCGACCAGGTATTCGAGCTTGCGGATCTTGTTCCCGGCCGCGCCGGCCGCGGTGAGGTCGTCGCGTTTGACCCAAACTTCGGTTCCGATCAGTCGATCGAGCGCGTCGTGCCGGACGATCGGCGTGGGAACGTTGGCGAGCGAGAGCTTCTGCGGGGTCATGCGAGCTCGACGAGTAGCGCATCGCGCTCCACCGCGTCACCTGCCCGGACGAGCACGCGCTGTACCGTGCCCGCCGACGGCGCCATGATCTCGTTTTCCATCTTCATCGCTTCGATCACCACCAGCCCGGCGCCCGCCTCGACGCGTTCGCCTTCTGCCACCAGCACCTTGAGCACGCGTCCCGGCATCGGCGCCTGGACGTTCCCGGGACCCGCGGCGGAAGAGCGCGTGGCCACTCCGCGGCGCTCCGGTTCGACCTCGATCGTGGCGCCGCCGGGGTGGGCGACGCTCGCCGGGCCCGGGACGAGCTCGACCGCTCGATCGCCGATCAAGACGGAAAGCGTGGGCCCGCTCGCGAGCACCCTGACGCCGTCGAAACGAACCCCGTCGCTCGTCACCACGTGCCCGCCGTCCGCTGCCGGGTCGAGGGTGACTGCCACCTCGCGCCCCGCGACCCGCACCGTGTAGCGAAGCGTGCGTGCGGGCATGGTCCTCCAGTCGCGATTTCGGGCTCGGGTCGCGACGCTCTTCGTGGGCGCAGCAGGGATCGAACCTGCGGCTTCGTCCGTGTGAAGGACGCACTCTACCGCTGAGTTATGCGCCCGAAAAACGAGCAGCCTGTGTAGCGCGCTCGGCTTCCGCCCGCAATAGTAGTAGACGACCCAGCCGATGACGAATCCCGCCGCTCCGCCGCCGGATCCCGGCTTGGAGGTCGGTTCCCCGCAAAGCCCGGTGGACGCCGACCCCACTGCCCCGCCTGCTTCTTCAGGGGAGGGCACGGGTCCGACGAGTGCGGCCGGCGCCGAAGCGGCGCTCCGGACGATCGCCTTGCGCCGCAGGGACAAGATCATCGGGCTCAGCATCGTTGCGGTTGCCTTCGTGCTTTCGCTCGGCCTTTCGTTGTGGGCAAAGCGCGCGTCGCGCCCAGAGACGAGCGAGCCGCCGGGTCCGCCGACGACCGTGGGCGTTCCCGGCTATCCGGACCGTATCGACGTGGTCGGCACGCTGCTCGCGGCGCGTCAGGCGACCAAGCGTTCGCTCTTACGCGGGTTCGTCGCCGACGGTGTTCGGATCGACGGCACGGTCGACGTGAGCGAAGGGCCGGGTCGCGTGCGCTACGTGTTCCAGAGTCCGCCCGGACGCGGGCCTCAGCCGCCCGACGGCAAACCACCCGTGCGGGGCGTCTACTGCGGCCGTCAGGACGTCGCCCTTCGTCGTGAGGGGCTCGTCGCCATGCCTGATCAGCCGAGCCTGCCGTGCCCGGCGCCACTGCCGGAGCCCTTGCCGGATCCGCAGTGTTCGCTCGCCAAGATCTGGCAGCGCGCGATCGCGAAGGGCGTGCCGGCGGATCGCCTGGCGCGCATCGAGTACTACCGCGCGAACGCGGGGCCTGCGTGGCGCTTCGAGGCGAGGGAGTCCGGCAAGCGCTTCGTGCTTTACGGCGACTGTCACCGCGAGCTCAAAGGCGTCTCCGCGGTGGGCAACGTGCCGTGAAACGAGCCACGATCAAGGATGTCGCGCGTCGCGCCGGCGTCTCGACGGCGACGGTCTCGTTCGTTCTCAACGCCAATCCGAAGGAAGCCATCAGCGAGGCCGTGCGGCGGCGCGTGCTCGATGCGGCGCGGGCGCTCACCTATCACCCCAGTGCGGCTGCGGCGGCGCTCGCGCGACGGCGCGTGCGGAACGTGGCGCTCGTCTTTTACAAGGACGTCGACACGATCACGAACCAGTTCTACTCGTTCGTGGTCCAGGGCGCGGTGAAAGAAGCGCTCGAGCGCGATTACGATCTCTTGTTTTCGTACGTGGACGGCACCTACGCCGGGTACCAGAGCCTGCCCAAGATCGTGCGCGAGAAGAACGCCGGCGGGGTGCTCTTCATGCGCCGGCTCGAGCCGCGGATGGTGAAGGACATCCGCGCGCTCGGCATCCCGATCGTCGCGATCGACGAGTCGCCCCGCCTGCCCGCGATCGATTCGATCCAGATCGACAACCGGCGCGGAGGGATGCTCGCCGCGGAGCACCTGGGCCAACTCGGCCACGAGCGGATCGCGATGGTGGTTCCGAAGCACGCCCCGCCCAGCGTGGAAGAGCGCCTCGAGGGCTTTCGTCTCGGGCTCGACAAGTGCGACCTCCGGTTTTCGAAGGCGTCGAACCTGGTAATGGCCGAAGCACTGAGCTACGAGGCGGGCTTCCAGGCCGCCCGGTCGGTGCTCGAAAAATCAGCGATCACTGGGCTTTTCTGCTCGAACGACGAGATGGCGGCGGGTGTCCTGCGCGCGGCTCACGAGCTCGGTCTTCGCGTGCCTCGCGATCTCAGCGTCGTCGGGTTCGATGACATCACGATGGCGAACTACACCGATCCGCCCCTGACGACGGTCGGCGTCGTGAAGGAGCACATGGGCCGGCGCGCGATGGCGCGCCTGATCGAGCTCGTCGAACAGATGGACGAGCGGGTCAAGACCGAGCTCGCACCGGTTGAACTCGTGACGCGCGCCTCCACCACCGTCGCGCGCGAACGACCGAGCCGCAAGGGCTAGCATCGACGCAAGGGCCTGTGCCACGGAGCACTGGCATGCATCGTGCTTCGATCGGCGCACACGGTTTCGGCTGAGTCAGACTGTGCCACGAGGCAGAGGGGGTTGGCCGAGGCTCGCTCGAAAGCAAAAGATCGGGAGGAGATGCAAATGAAACTCGACACCAGGACTTTGTGGGGGGCCCGCGCGGGCCTCGGCTTCGTGCTCTTGCTCGGCTGTTCGGCGGGCGGCGGACTCGAGTCCGTCCTCGACGACAGCGGTAGCGAATCGGTTGGGAGCGATTCAACCGAGGAAGCGTTGCGACGCCGCGGGCCCGGGTCACCGGGCAACGGTCAAGGTCACGGCCACGGTCACCGTCACGGCAAGGGCGGCGGCCACCACCACGGGCCCAACTGCGGTCATGGGAAGGGCGGCGGCAAGGGTGGTAGCGGGGGCGGCGGGGGATCGGGCGGCACCGGCACATCCGGCAAGGGAGGCACCGGCGGGGGCGCGGGAGGTGCGGGCGCACCCGGTGGGGGCGGCACGTTCGGGAGCGCCGGTTCAGGCTCGGGCGCATCGAGCTCAGGCGGCACGAGCCCGGGCGCGGGCGGCAGCGGAGGTTCGACGGGCGGCACGTTCGGCGCCGGAGGTTCGATGGCCGGCAGCGGCGGCAGCGGCGGCGGCTACGGCGTCTGTGGTGACGGCGTGCCCGACTGGTACGAGCAGTGCGACGACGGCAACGACGTGGCGGGCGATGGCTGCAACGCCTGCACGCTCGAGCCCGGTTACATCTGCGACTGGGGCGGGGGCTGCCATCTGGTCGTCTGCGGTGATGGCGTGCAGGAGAGCTACGTCGATACCGGGGGCATCTGGCAGTACGAGCAGTGCGACGACAGCAACACCGCTTCCGGCGACGGCTGCAGCTCGAGCTGCGTGGTCGAGGCAGGCCACATTTGCGATTGGAACGGTCCGTGCCACGAGGTCATCTGCGGCGACGGTCTGCAGGAGAGCTACTCGCTCGGTGACGGCAACTTCGGCTACGAGAGTTGCGACGACGGCAACGCTGTGGCCGGCGACGGCTGCAGCGACGCGTGCGCGATGGAACCCGGGTTCTTCTGCCCGCAGCCGGGTGTTTCCTGTCGCGAAATCGAATGTGGTGACGGCTTCCAGGACTACTGGTGGGAGGAAGTCGACGGTGGCGGAGCCGGAGCCGGAGGAACCGGTGGCACCGGCTCTGCGGGCAGTAGCGGTAGCGCTGGTGCCGGTGGCGGCGGTTACACCATCTTCCACTACGAGCAATGCGACGACGGCAACACCGCGAGCGATGACGGCTGCTCCGACGTGTGCGAAGTCGAAGCAGGGTGGATCTGTGAAGTCCCGGCCGAACCTTGCCGAGAGCCGTACTGCGGAGACGGTTACATCGACTTCATCGCGGGCGGCTCCGGCGGCTCCGGCGGAACCGGTATGGGCGGCTTCGCTGGCGGCTCGAGCGGAAGCTACGAGGAGTGCGACGACGCGAACGCGACTTCCGGCGACGGTTGTGACTCGGCCTGCACGTACGAGCCCGGGTACTACTGTCCGCAAGCGGGGCAGCCCTGCGAGCTCGCGGTGTGCGGCAACGGTTGGGTCGAATGGCCGGCGGAGCAGTGCGACGACGGCAACACGATCCCGAGCGACGGCTGCACCGACTGCGCGTACGACGGTGGCTGGGGCGGCGCCGGCGCGGGCGGCACCGGCATGGGCGGCTTCGGCGGCAGCACCGGCGGCACCGGCATGGGCGGGATGGCAGGGACGCCCTGAGCCCGCGCGAGTCCGGGTCTGCCGGCGCCGGGGGGCGCTTCTCCGACCAGAGGGCGCGTTCCTAGCGCAGGCAGGCCCGGACCAGCGCGTCCACCCGTCCAGTGGCAACGCACTGCACGGTGTCGGCACCGCCGTAATAAACCTTCACCTCGCCGTCGTCTTCCACCACCGCGCCCGAGGTGAAGACGACGCTCGGCGTCTGGCCGACGAGCTCGTACGGCTCTTCGGGCTCGAGGATCGCTTCGCGCGAGAGCCCGATGAGCTTCGACGGATCCTCGAGATCCAAAAGGCACACCCCGAGCTGGTACACGTAGTGCTGCGCGCATTGCGTGCGAACACCGTGGAAAATCGTGAGCCAGCCCTCGGGGGTGCGGATCGGCACCGCGCCGGGGCCGATCTTGGTCCACGCCCAGCGCACCTGCGCGTTCCGGAGCACGCAACGCGACTTCCCCCAGAAGACCAGATCGGGCGAGTACGAGACCCACATGTCGCCGAAGTTCCCGCCGGTGTTCGGCCGATCGAGCCGCGCGTAGAGCCCGCCGATCTTTTCGGGGAAGAGCACGCCGTTGCGGTTGTCCGTCGACGAGACGTGGCCGAGCCACTCGAAACGATCGAAGTCCTTGGTGCGGAGCAGGCTGAGGCGGCAGCCGTGCCCGCTGTGCGCGGCGTGCATCAAGTAGAACACGCCGTCGAGCGCCGTGATGCGCGGGTCGTAGTACATGCCCGCCGTGTACTCGGCGAAATCCGGGTCGCCGTGCGGCAGCTGAGCCGGCTCTGCGCGCGGCGTGAACCGATAGCCGTCGTCGCTGTCCGCGATCCAGATGCGATTGACGAGCCCGGCGTCCTCGACGCGGCAGGCCATGGTGTAGCGCCCGCCGTGCTTGATCACGCCCGAGTTGAACACCCGCTTGATGCCGGACCCTGCGGGAAAGCTTTTCCCGGTGAGGATCGGGTTTTTCGGATGTCGGACGAGGAGTGACGAAGAACCGGACACGGGGTCCGGCGTCTAACAGCCGGCCGGCGCTCCGTCAAACGCCGTCGGGCGCCGGACGCCCGACGACGCCGAGGATCGTCCGCCACAGCCGCGCGATCGAGTCAGGCTCCGAAACACTGACGCCGTGCACCTTCCGACCGCCGGCGGCAACGGCGGCGAGCGTCGGTTTCTGCTTCGAACGCGGCAGGCGATCGAGCTTCGTGGCGACGATCACGATTGCCGGCGCAGGGCGCCCGTCCTGCTTGGCGTCCTCGATCATGGTGAGAAGGTCGAGTTCTTCTGCCTCGAGGCCACGCCGAACATCGACGAGCACCAGCACCAACGCCAGTGCGGGCCTTTCGAGCAGGTAGCGCTCGGCCAGGTCCGCCCACGTTTCGCGTTCGGTCTTGGCGCGCCGCGCGAAGCCGTAACCCGGAAGGTCGACGAACGAGAGCGTTCCGCCGTCGCGGACCTTGACCGAGAAAAAGTTGATGGTGCGCGTGCAGCCCGGGGTCGAGCTCGTTCGAGCGAGGTTCTGGCGGTTCATCAGCGCGTTGAGCAGCGTGCTCTTGCCGACGTTCGAGCGACCCGCGAACGCCACCTCGATCGACGATGCCGGTGGCAGTTCCGCGGGGCGCGAGGCAGCGGCCGCGAACTCGGCCGATAGGGCGAAGGGCAACGGAGCGTTCGGTTTCATCGCGGGGCTCCGGGGCGGAATCGGCGTGACACCTCGCGGATCAGCATCCAGAGCTCCGGCGACTTCAAGAGCAAGGCGAACGCCAGGAAGGCGAACGTGAAGGCACCCGCTCCCGCCACCCCGGGCAGCGCCCGCTCGAGAGGGCCGGCCGCGGGGTCGGGCGTGAGCGTGCCGACGACGAGTCGCCCGAGCGCGACCGCGCCAGCCGACGCGACGATAACCCTGAGCACCGAGCCTACGACGCCCTGTCCGCGCACGGCAGGCAGCTTGCGTACCAGGAGCACGGCGAGCAACGTCGCCTGCACGGTGCTTGCCCCCGTGACCGCCCAGCCGATGCCGACGTGACCGAGCGATCCGCGCAGGGCGAGCGCCAGCGCGACGAACACGCCGAGGTCCAGCGCGGCGACGATGACCGGCGTTCGCGTGTCGCCGAGGGCGTAGTACGCGCCGAGCAGCTGGCGCACCGCGGCGACGACGACGATGCCGGTACCCTGCGCGACCAGCGCGCGCGCCGTTTCCCGCGCCGACTCGGCGCCGAACTCGCCGCGCTGGAAGAGCAGCACGACGAGCGGCTCCGCCAGGCCGACGAACAGTGCGGTCGCCGGGATCGCCACGAACAGCGCGAGCTTGAGACCGAAGGCGAAGGTACGGCCGAGTTCCGCCGAGTCGCCGCGCGCGGCCAGCCGAGCGAGACTCGGCAGCGCCGCCGCCTGGAGCGCCATCACGAAGATGCCTTGCGGAAAATCGCAAAGGCGCATGGCCCAGGTGAAATAGCTCTGCGCTCCGATGCCGAGCTCGGAGAGAAACCGGCGCGCGAGGAGCACGTCGACGTAGTACACGCCGATGCCGAACAGCATCGGTCCCATCCGGCGCAGGACCTCGCGGACCCCGGGGTGACCGAGCTCGAACGACGGTGCCGCGAGGTAGCCGATGCGTTTGAGGCTCGGCCACTGTGCGATCACTTGGAGGACGCCGCCGGCGAGGGCGCCGAAGACCAGTGCGAGGCCGATGTCGTAGCCCTCGGCGCCGAGCCAGTGGGGCAGGGCGAGCGAGAGCACCACGAACGAGACGTTGAGCAACCCCGGAGCGAACGAGGTGGCAACGAAACGACCGTGGCTGTTGAGCGCTGCCGCGCCGAGCGCCGCCGTGCCCATGCAGAGGATGTAGGGAAACAGCCAGCGGGTGTAGAGGACCGTGCGCTCGAGCTCGCCGGGGACTTTTGCGTAGCCGGTCGCAAAGAGGTCTGCCAGCGCGGGTGCGAAACCGACACCGAGGGCCGTCACGGTGAAGAGCGCGACCAACGAAAGGCCGCGCAGAGCGCGGAAGAAGCGGCGCGCGCCGTCGTCGCCCTCGCGCTCGCGGACTTCGACCAGCACCGGCAAGACGGCCGTCTGCACGGCGCCCTCGGCCAAAAGCTGACGGAGAGCGTTCGGGATGGTGAACGCGACGAAGAACGCATCGGTGACGGCGCGCGAGAAAACGGCGGCGATCGTCTGGTCGCGAACCAGGCCGAGCAGGCGGCTCGCGAGCGTGCCGGCGCCGACGACCCCCGCGCGCAGGGCGATGCGCCGGTGCTCTCCGGCGGGATTCGGGGCGTCGCTCACGCCCCTTCTTACCACCGGGGGCTCGGGCGCCGCTCAATCCATGCCGGCGTGCGTCTTCAGCACCTCTTCCACCACGTCGAGCGCTACCTCTGCGTCGCCGGGACCGAGCTCGCCCGGATCGCCGGCGATCCCGACGCGCAGCAGCCGCTCGCGGCGATCACCCGGGATGCGGAGCTTCCCCCCGCCGCAGTTCCTGCACACCAGTCCCCCGCGCCCGGGGTCGACGAGCGCGGCCTGCCCCGCCGGGCACGGCTTGCCGCAGCGCACGCAGCGGTCGAGCTCGAGGCCCCACCCGAGCGTCGCGATCAAACGGAGCCCGGCGGCGGCGAGCACCGCCTTCGGGTCGGGCACGTCGGGTGCGGCCAGGCGATCGAGCAGCGCCTCCATCGCTTGCCACAATTCGGGTTCTTGGGTGCGCGCCGGCGCGGCGCGGCGAACCCAGCTGAGCGCGAGCCCCGCGGCCGAAAGGCGCCCCAGATCGCCGGTCAGGCCCAGGCGCGGCCGCGCGATGCGAGCTTCCTTGAGACCGAAGAGCTCGCTGTGCGGACGTTCCTCGAGCGTGACGTCGAGAGTGTGCATCGGCTCGAGCGCGCCGCCGTAACGTCGTGTGCTCCGTCGCGCGCCGCGCGCGAGTGCCGACACGCGGCCGAAGCGTTCGGTGAACAGTGTGACCACGAGATCGGACTCGCCGTACTCGACGCGCTTCACGAGTAGCGCACGCGTCGTGCGCACGCTCTCCTGAGCTCGCGCCCGCGCGGTGGCCACCGGCGTCAGCTCTCGTGGACGGAGAGCGCCCGGTCGCCGCGCGAGAGCTCTTGCGGCATGTCGTCACCCCGAGGCCGGAGGACGATGCTGAGTGCGAGCGTGAACAGGATCAGGAGCAACACGAACGCGATCGCGACACCGAAGCGGCGGGTGCGGGCCGGCCGGACGGGGCTCGTGATCGGGAGCGGCGTGACCCACGCCACGCGCCGGCTGGCGGTGTAGCGCGCCAAGACCTCGTCGGGCGCCACGTCCACGGCTCGCGCGTAGGCGCGCAGGAAGCCGCGCACGAACACCTCGCCAGGTAGCTCGTCGAATCGGTCCGCCTCGATGCGCTCGACACTGACGATCGGCACCCGTGTTGCGCGCGAAACCTCGGCCACGCTCATGCGCTTGGCGACGCGGAGGTCACGCAGGTGTTGACCGACAGAAGTCATCGGGGGGACCCGAGACTACTTCAGCTTTTCCAACATGGATCCGCAATCTTTGCCCACCGTCGTCGAGCGTGAGAGCTCCACGCAGTGCTCGAGGTCGGTCCTCGCCGCCGCCGTGTTCCCGGTGCGAAGCTCGATGCGGGCGCGCCCCGCCCAAGCGTCCTGCAGGCCCTGGCAGCCGGGGGATTCGGTTTCCAGTGCCCTCGAAAAGGCCTCTTTTGCGAGCAACGCCTCGCCCTTTTTCTCGTAAGCGAGCCCGAGGCGATAGTTTCCCACGCAAAACTGCGGTTGCGCCGCGATGCTCCGCCGCAGCGCATCGATGGCCTGGTCGAGCTCGCCGAGCTCGAGGTACGCCCAGCCAAGGTTCCCCCACGCGTTTTCCGGGGTCTGGTAAAGGATGTCCTGGGTCAGCGGCAGGAGAAGGTTCACCGCCTCGCGCCCCTTCTTCTGGTGGATCAGGATGACGGCGAGGGTGTTTCTCGCCTCGCGGAAGTCGGGCTTGAGCTGGACGGCGCGACGGCCGTGCTTGTTCGCGTCCTCGAGGCGGCAGTCAGATGTGCTCCGACTGCAGAAGTCGAGATAGAGCAGAGCCACGAGGTGATGAGCGTCCGCGTTCTCGTTGTCGAGCTCGGTCGCCTTGAGCGCGTGCTCGAGCGCTTCGCGCGACTTGCCACGCCGGAGCCAGAGGTCGCGGGCCACGTCGTACTCGGACTCTGACTGGACGCTGGGATCCTGCGCGCCGGGCGCCGAGCTCGAGCCTGAGCAGGCGGCAAGAACCCCAGCGAACAGCAGCCCAAACAACTGACCGGCCAACCGTTCGCTCATGGTGAGGGCCGGGCGCGATCGCGTTGCGGGCTTCCGCGGAGCTGGTCCTTGAGGCTCAACAGGGCGTAGAGCTCGCGCAGCGTCTCGAGATCGGTGACTTCGACGCGTTCGTCGCTGATGCGAACGTAACCAGTCTCTCGGAGCTGGGTGACGACCCGCTTGACCGCATCCACCTCCAGACCGACCTGAGCGGAAAGTTCGAGCGGCGATACTTTGAGGCTGACCTCGCCGCTGGCCTGGCCCGCGCTTTCGAGCTCGCGCTGAGCGAGCTTCATCAGCGCCACCACCACCTTGGACTGATGGTCGCGCACCATCAGGACCTCGATCTGCTCCTCGGCTTCGCGCAGGCGCCGGATCACCTGCGAGAGCACCTGCAGGCCGACCGCCGGATGGGTCGCGAGCACGCTCTCGAACGTGGCGCGGTCGACGGCGAGGGCCATCCCCTCGTCGAGCGCGACCGCCGTTGACCGGCGCACCGACCCCACTTCGAGCGCGGACTCCCCGAACAGGTCGCCGGCTCGCACCACCCGGAGGCTCCGCTCCATGGCGCCGACCTGCTTGAACAGCCGCACGCGCCCGCTTTCGAGAAGGAAGGCAAAGTCCGCGGGGTCTCCGTCGCGGAAAATGACCATGCCGGGGGTAAGGCGCTTGCCGTAGCGGGAGAGCAGCGCGTCGCGCTCGGTGCGGGGCGGCTCCGGCGGCATCGCCCGGACAGTAGTGCCCCATGCCCGGCCCCGCAAACGTTTGCGCCCCGGCCGTCAGCCGCCGTGCCCGGCGAGCGGCGAAGGCGGGAGGTTCGGCAGGGTCGCTCCCGGGCCACGGACGTAGTCGGGCTCCGCCGCGGACCGCGACGGATCGGCTGCGGCGCCGAGCACCGCGACCCAGCGCGCGTGAGGCAGGTCGAGGTCGGCGCGCGCCAGGTGAGCGATGCCGTGACCGAGGAGGCTCGCTGCTTCTCCGATCGCCACCGCGTCGCGACCGCCGAGGAGCTCGTGGACCGTCGCGCCCGCGGTGTCTCGCGGCAGCGCCCGCGGTGAGAACGCTTCGCCACCGTCCGCAAGGTAGCCGGCGACGAAGAGCTCGCCGCGCCGCGCATCGAGCACCGCGACCCGCACGCGCTCATCCGCCGGGTCGACGCCGCGCGCCATCGCTGCGAGCGACCCCACGCCGACGAGCGGTCGGTCGAGCCCGACCGCCATGCCTTGAGCGAGCGCGATCCCGACCCGGAGGCCCGTGAACGACCCCGGCCCAATGCCGACCGCCAGCCGATCGATCGAAGCCCGCGCCACGCCCGCCTCGGACAGCAGCCGATCCACGAGCGGTAGCAGCGTTTCTGCATGAGCGTTCCGCCGCTCGTGGGTAAGCTCGTGGAGCAAACGCACCCCATCGACTGAGGCGCCGGAAACGGCGCCGGCGACGGCGACGGAGCCGCGGACGGTCGAGGTTTCGAAGGCGAGGACGCGCACGCGGCTTTTCTACTACTATTGGGCCTTCGTGCCCGCGTCCATCCTGCCGCGCTTCGATTTTCGCGCCGAGTACGCGGTCGCCGGCGATACGGGCTCGCGCCGGCAGCACTACGAGGACGCGTCGTTGGTCGCGCCCGAGGTCGCGGTGTTCGCCGTTGCCGACGGCATGGGTGGCCATCAGGCAGGCGAGGTCGCGGCGAAGCTCGCGGTTGAAACCGCGCGGCGCGTGCTCTCGGGACGCGATGCCCAGCGTGCGATGGAAAACTACGTCAGCCACGCCGACCTCGAATCGCGCCGCACCGTCTACGCCTGCCTGCGCGGCGCGTTCATGGAGGCCAACCGCGTCGTTCGCGAAGACGCCGAGCGCATCCCCGAGCACGCGCATATGGGCAGCACGCTCGATCTCGTCTGGCTCGCCCGGGGCAACGCCTTCGTCGCCCACGCCGGCGACGGCCGCGTCTACTTGGCGCGTGCTCGCGCGATGCTGCTCTTGACGCACGACCACACCAGCGAATCGAGCCAGCGCACGTCGACGCCGGGGAAGAGCCGCGGCTCCGGCATCACCAACGCGATCGGCCTCTCCGAAAACCTGATTGTCGACACGCTGTTCGTTGACCTCACGCGCGGCGACCGTCTGATGCTGTGCACGGACGGCGTCCACGGTCAGGTCACCGACGAGGCCGAGCTCGGTGAGCTGCTCCGGACCGGCAGTCCCGAACAAGGTGCCAGCGCCGTCGTCGCCCGCGCCGGCCGTCACGGCCGCGACAACGCGACGGCGGTGGTGATCGAAATCGGCGAGCGCTTCGTGAAGCGCGTGGACCGCGACCGCGGCCTTGCCGCCGCCGATCTCGAGCGCGCGCGTCAGAGCCCGCTCTTGATCGACCTCCCGCAGTCGTTCGCGCTGAACACGCTCGCTGCCGCCGTCGAAGTCGAAGTGCCGGCCGGCGAAACGATCCCGCGCCTCGTAACCAACGATCTCGTCACGTACATCGTCCTCGACGGCGTCGTCCGCTACCCGGGCTCGTCACGAAGCGTCGGTGCGGGTGCGATCGTTTTCCCGGAATCGCTGGTCGGCATCGCCGCCCAGGACGATCTGCCTGTCGCCGAACAAACCGCGCGCTTGCTCCGCCTCCGCGCCGACGATTTCGCCGAGATCTGCGAGGACCCACGCCTCGCCGCCGAGCTCCACCGCCGCCTCGCGGCCCACCTCGCGCGGACCATGCTTCGAGCCCGCCTTTCGACCTGACGGCCCTGTTCCGGCGATCGTCCTTGCATTCGGTCCGGAAGCGACTAGGTTCCGCCCTGTCACTAGCTCGGGCTTGCTCGGGCGACGGTCGGATCGGGGCGTAGCGCAGCCTGGTTAGCGCACTAGACTGGGGGTCTAGGGGTCGCCGGTTCGAATCCGGCCGCCCCGACCATTTCTTGCCCGCCCGTGGCCCACCCTTCGGGATCGCGTGCTCACTCGAGCCGCGCCCACCCGAACTCGGTGTACTTGTCGATCGGGTGCTCGTAGCCGAGCGCCGCTTCCGCGATACAGCGGACGACCGGTGGGTCTGCCAGGCGCCCGACTGCATCGGCGGCGATCACCTTGCCTCTCACCGTGCGGAGCGTGATGAGGATCGGGTGGTCCTCGCTCCGCTTGCTGCGATCCTTCAGGCACGGCTCCGCGCGCTCCGAGACGCCGCGGTAGCGATGCATCGATCCTCGATACGGCTTTTCTTCGGGACGACACGCTCCCATCGTCGGCAGGCTCTTTGGGTACAGCGCTTCTCCCGCCTGGGCCGACACGAGCGAATGCTTCGCCCCGTGCTCGGCAAGCCTTGGGTCCCGTGTGGCCAGGTACGCCCAGTAAAGCTCTAGCGCGAGCTCTCGCTCGAGTTCGAGGTTCGGGCTCGCGCCCGCAAGTTCGAATCGCCGCCCCACATAGGTTCGCATCGCTGCGTAGTTGCCACGATTCCGTTCGAATTGGGCAAGCAGGTAGAGGCTCACGTCCACTTGATCCTGCATGTCCTCCTTCGATTCGGCCCCGGCGAGCTGCTCGAGCGCGCGCTTCTCCTCCTCGATGGCGAGTGAGATGTCACCGGCGTTTGCGGCGAAGCTCGCTCGAAGCCTGTGGATCGCCGCGGTGTACAGGGGATCGACCGGACGCTGGTTCTTGACGACAGCATCGGCCGCTTCGATGAGCGGCAGCGCTTCGGCCGTACGGCACTCCTGCCAGAGCACCAGGAGTAGGGCCTGGTACGGGACCAACAACCCGAGGGTATCGGTCGGATCGACTTTCGTGGTGAGCTCGATGGAACGTCGTAGCAGCCGTTCAGCGCGCTCGAGCTCAACGACCGGACCGACGAGCGTGTCTGCGAGCCTCCAAGAAACGCGAGCGATGTCGCGCTCGGCGCCGGGTACTTGCTCCCAAAGTATCAGGGCAGCCTCGAACGATTCCCGAGCATCGACGCGGTCGAGATGCCAGCGTGCCGTGCCCTCGGTTTCGTGGAGCGTCGCGAGGATCCTTGGAGCGACTCGGACCGTCTGGGTGAGTTCGAGCGCGCGACGGGCGACATCTCGCGCCTCGGCGTAGCGCTCGGCATCGTTCGCCCGCTGCGCCTGGTCGAGCAACGACTTCACGTCCGCTTCGCTGGCCACCCGAGGTCGATCTTGGGCTGGTGCTTCGGGACGCGGCGATTGCTTGATGCAGGCTAGGGGAGTGATGCCCGCGAATCCCAGGACCCAAAGCAAGTTGCGCATGGAACTCACTCGAGCGCCGTCACCTTGTATCCTATGTGCCCGGAATCAGGTGTTATCAGGTGCCGGGAAGGGCAGCCCACCAATAACTGATCTTTTCTGCGGGTGGACGCGGAGCGCTCGATCGGTAAGATGGGAGTTTGCCCGGCTTGGTCCGAGCCTCGTGCTCGACCCGTCGCTTACGTCACGGAAGCCCCGCGCTTCGGAAAGGCCCGCGATGAGCGTCTCACGGCTGATGCACAAGACCTGGCGGCAACAAGGGCTTGCCCGGGTTTTCGTGCCGTTCTGCCTGACGACGCTCGCCTGCTCGGCAACGGTCGAGCGACCCAACGACGCACCCGCGGGCAACGCCACGGGGGCCACCGGGAGCGGCGGATCGGGCACCGGAGGCTCGGTCTCGTCGAGCGGCGGGTCCACCACGGCCGGGTCGGGCGGTTCGAGCGGAGCCACCACTGCCTGCTCTACGCCGCTTCCCGGATCCGCACCGCTCCGACGCCTGAGCAACGCCGAGTATCGAAACACCGTGAGCGATCTCTTTGCGATGGTTCCGGACATCGTGACCATCGTGGCGGCTTCCACGAGTGAGTTTCCGAGCGAGTCCGAGTCCCTGGGCTTTCGGAACAGTGCAGAGTTCTTGACCGTGCAGTCGCTCGTCGCCGAAAAGTACATGGCGGCCGCGGAAGAGATCGCAGCGACGGTTGCTCTCGAGCCCGGTGTCGTGCCGTGTGAGCCCGACGTCGGTGCGGAGATGACCTGCGGGCGCACGTTCATCCGCGAGTTCGGTGAGCGAGCGTACCGCCGCCCGCTCGCGGACGAGGAAACTACCCGCTACGACGCCCAGTTCCAAACGGCGCTCGACGCGTACGATTTCGCCACCGCGGTCGAGTGGACGATCTATAGCGTGCTGCAATCTCCGGCATTTTTGTACCGCGTCGAGCGCGGCCTGCCGAGCCAAACGGCGACCACCCGCCCCACCGCCTACGAGACGGCCGCGCGCCTGTCGTACCTCTTCTGGCAGTCGCAGCCCGACTCGAACCTGCTCGCAGCCGCCCGCGACGGTGCGCTCGAAACCCCCGTCCAAATCGAAGCAAAGGCGCGCGAGATGCTGCTCGATGCGCGCTCGGAGCGCCTGTTCCAATTCTTCGAGGAATGGCTCGATCTCGATCGCCTGGAGGATTTTTCGCGCGACGACGAGATCTTCCCCTCGTTGCCCGACGATCTGACCGACCTCTATCGCAACGAAACCAAGAGCTTCGTGGAGTCGCTCTTGAAACGCGCGGACGGAGGTTTCGAAGAGCTTCTGACCGCGCCGTACACCTTCGCGAACGATTCGCTCGCAGAGTTCTACGGCCTCAGCGGTGCAAACGACGGAAACTTCGTGCGCGTCGATGATCCGCGACGCTCTGGCATTCTCACGCAGGCGATGCTGGTCGCACAAGACAAGCCGTATCGCACCTCGATTGTGCGTCGCGGGCTGAAGGTGATCACCGGCTTCTTGTGCCAGAACGTACCGGCACCGCCCGACGACGTGTCGCTCAATCTGGAGAGCATCGCTCCCGGCCTCTCGCAGCGGGAACGTCTGGCGTTGCACCGGCAGAATCCGGCTTGTTCTGGCTGTCACTCCTTGCTCGATCCAATCGGTCTCGTGTTCGAGAGCTTCGACGCCGTGGGTCGCTACCGAACGGTCGACGAAGACGACCAGCCAATCGTGACGACCAGCGTGATTGAAGGAACGACCGACGCCAACGGCACGGTCGCCGACGTGGGCGGGCTCGGTGCGCTGCTCGCCCAGAGTCAAGAGGCCCGCGACTGCTACGTGACGCAGACCTTCCGCTTCTTCTTCGGTCGCGACGTGGAGGCGGCCGACGATTGCACGCTCGCGCAGCTCCGCGCGCGCTTCGCCGAGCGGGAATTCAGCCTGTCCGAGCTTCTGGTCGCACTCACTCAGACCGATGCGTTCCTGTATCGGCCCACCCTGGAGGTCGTGCCATGAAACGCCTGTCTCGCCGCACCATGCTGCGCGCCGCGTCCGGCATGGGCCTCGCTTTGCCCTTCTTGGACGCGATGCGCCCGCGCACGGCCGTCGCACAACCTCCGAGCGCTCCGCGCCGCATCCTTTTCCATTTTCAGGCGAACGGCGATCAGCCGTCGGCTCGCTTCGCCGCGACGGGCGAAACATCGTTCGAGCTCGGAGAGTTTTTGGCGCCGCTCGAGCCCTATCGCTCCGATCTTCTGTTCCTGAACAACCTCGACCGCCGCTTCTACGAGCTCGAAGAGACGGAGCGCGCCGACAACCATCAGCAAGGGGGCAGCTCGCTCGCGCCGTGGACGAGCGGTGAGGGTTCGTTCCCCATCGGCGGCGTCGACGACCAGACCATCGGCTACGTCGAAGGGCCGTCCGCGGATTACGCCATCGGTGACCGAGTCCTCACCGCGGATCCGGGCGTCGCCTATCGCCACCTCGTGTACCGCGTGGGCGACAAGAGCAACAACATCTGGAATCTGCACGCGCACGCGGGTCCCGTCGGCGAGCAAAATCCCGTCTCGCCCGAGACCGATCCGTACGCGGCCTACACGCGTATTTTCAACTTCCCTTCGGACGACGCCGAGGCCCAGGCGGCGCTGCTGAAGCGCCTCGCAAAGCAGCAATCCGCGCTCGACTTGGTGCTGCCTGAGCTCACGTCACTCAGGGACCGCGTCCACGCCGACGACCTACGAAAGATCGATCAACACACCGACGCGCTCCGCGACATCGAGCGAAGACTCTCGGATCCCACGATGATGGGCGCCTCCTGCGCCGCGGTCGACCTCGGCGAGGAAATCGATCCGTACGACCACGAGAGCCACGTGCGGATGGGCGAGTTGTTCTTCCAGATTTCCGCACTGGCCTTTGCCTGTGACCTCACCCGGTCCATCAACTTCAACTGGAGCGGCAACACGAGCAACCGCGTGTATGCGAACCTCGGCCTGACCGAGGGCCATCACGACATTTCGCATTTGTCCGACGACGCCGCGTTCGTGGACGTACGCCGGATCCACCACCACCTCTGGACACTGAACACCGGGCTCTATGATCTCTTGAAGGCGACTCCGGACGGCGACGGAACGCTGTGGGATCACACGCTGATCGTGCACTGGAACGAGCTCGGGCAGGGCGACTCCCACTCAATCGACGACGCGCTGGTCGTGCTCGCCGGGGGCGCGCACGGTTACTTCCGCACGGGCCGCCTGCTCGACTTCGACAACGAAACGAGTTTCAGCGACATGCTGGTGAGCTGCTTCCACTACATGGGCTTCGACGACGTGACCGAATTCGGCGACCCGCGCTTGAGGCTCAAGGGTTCGCTGATGGATGTGACGGCGTAAGCGGTGGACGATCGGCGCTCTCAGGCGCTGAACTGAGTATTCACGACGATCGGCGCGCCCGTCGTTGGCGAGCACGCCGAATCGATCGTCCTGTCATCGTAGGTCGGCTGGCTCAGGCGGACCAACCAGCCGCCGGCTCGATCGAGGAGCGCCTCGAGGTTCACCGTTCCGAACGTGATGATCAGGATGATGAGCCACAGGAAGATCAGCAGGAGCCTCATGAACGGGGAGATCCACTCCCGCATGCAGGCGTCGAAGTTGAGGCTGTCGAGCTTGGTGTACGCGTGGTTGCCGAAGCTAGTGCGGTTGCAGTTCCCCACCTCGGTGGGCGTGCCCGTGCAACCCGGAAAGGGGTTGTTGCACTTGCCGCGTCCGATCGCTTCGATGAAGCGCAGCTTGCCGAACGGAGAGTGGTAGTGGTGCACGACCGCTGCCCCGAGGGCGGTGCTCATGATGGTGAGGGCGGCGGCGCAGTCGTAGCAATTGACGATCCACCACCTTTTGTACTGTTCGGCGGCGCTGTCGCACCAGAGGGGCGACGCTGGGGCATTGCCCTTCAGCACGTAGTCGATCCACTCCATGAGCATGAACGACCCGGAGGTTCCGCCGAAGCCATAGCGCGCGGCGCCGTTGACGATGTCGTAGCGAAGGCTAAAATCCTGATGGATCGCCCGGACGACCGCGAACGTGGCGCGATCCTGCATTTTCTTGCCGGAGGCAATGGCGCACACGAAATCGAGCAAGTCCGTCCACGGGTTGCGCTTATCAGCGTAGGTCTGGGTCCACGGGGCGCCCGGGACCGCGAGCAGCAGGTAGATCCGGTGGCGCGTGCGGACGAGGGGCGTCCAGGCTGCGGCGCCTGCCGCACGGAAGGCCCACGACCAGCTCGTGTCGCTCCGGGAGACCGCGTCGAAGGAGCGATGATTGAGGCGCACGTCGACGGTCACGGTTCCCGGCGCGTTGAAGGACACGGTGAAAGGGTCGAGACGTCCCAGCACGCCGCCGCCCTTTGCCTTCACCTCGAACTTACCGGCCGAGGTCGAGGAGATCTCCACCCGCACGACCACCTTTTGCCCCGCTGTTTCCGCAATCCCGTACGCGGCTCGCGAGTCTTGCGTCGGGAGCGCGGAATCGTACTCGGGAAACTGCACCTCGAAGTCCCGGTTGCGGCGAATGTTCATCGCCGACGTCGTCGCCGAGCCGTGGTCGTGATTGAAGCGAATGGTGAGAAGCGTGAGCATCAGACGATCTCGACGTCGAGCGTCTCGACGACCGGGACCAGACCTCGGCCCACGTGGAAGGCCGTGATCCGGAACTTCCCCTTCTCGAGCCCGGCGCGGAAGTAGCGCTCCTTCACGCGGCTTGGGTCCCGATTGATCGACCCACCCGTGGCCAAAAAGAACACGGAGTCCTCCGGGGCAATCGCGGGCTCGCCCAGCTCGAGACGGCTTCCTGCTTGCACGCGCACTTCGCCGCCCCCCGCTCCTTTGCGGACCCGCTCGAGGACGCGCCCTGCCGAAGGTGAATAGGAATCCACCGTTGGCTGCGGCAACGCGGCGTCCAGCTCCCGGGCGACGGGCCCCATGTCCTCGGGCTCGTGAGAGAACAGTGTGACGACTAGATTGTTGCGGACGAACGCGACCATGTGGTCAGGCTTTCCCCGGTCCCAAGCCCAGCCCACGCCGAAGTCCTTTAGCCCGTCGACCCTCGTGATCGCCTCTTCGGGGATCTCTCGCTGGAAGCTTTCGACCGCCCAGGCCAGCCGCTCCAGGGCGTCCGGGCGACCCTCGATGCACAAGACGAGATCGACCTCGATGGTTCGGTGCGCTTTGTCCCGATGGCTCAGGTCTACGTGGCGCAGGATGGCGAGCGGCGACTCGATGAGGTCCACCGTTTGCGCGACGGCGCCATAGGCTCCAAGCGTCGAGAGGCCCGACGGCTCGAAGGCGAAATCGGAGGCCAAAAGCCCCCGAGCCTCCTCGCTCAGCCGTTTGAAATCGAATCGCTCACGCAAGGTCGACACAGGGTCCCGCCTGCGGGCACTCGGGCTCCCTCGGAGCTCTTACCCAGCCCGCGCCAGCGACGTGACCATGGGGCGCGCCATGAGTAAAGTAGTCAAAGTTTCGGTTCCGCTGCACGCAGCCGCCCGGCCGGCGTGAGCAATCAGCGCTGCCAAGCCGAATCGAGCTGCTCGCGCCAGAGCTCGAGCGCCTCGCTCTTTCCGGCCAGGACGTCTTCGGCCGTAACCGCGATGGGGCGGCCCGCGAGCGCGTCGAGCCGCGCGAAGACTGCGGGCTGGCGGCCGTCGCTGCTCCCGAGCAGATTCCAGAGCGTGATCGTGTCGCCCGCCCCCGCCAGCTTGGCAATCTCGAGGGCCGCCGTGCGATCTCCGGCATCGAAGCGGCCGACCGCGCCGCGCAGCTCGCCGCTGGCCGCCGACGAGACGGGCGTACCCGGCCCCCGATCGCGTTCCGCCACGACCTCGGCGCCGCGCGCGACATAGGCGGTGCGCCGCGCGCCCACGAGGGTGACCGCGCCGCTCGTGACTTTCAGCGTCGTGCGCCCGGACTTGTCGACCGCGAGATCGTAAGCGCAGCCCTGGTCGACCGCGGCCGCTGCGGGCGTATCGACCACGAACAGCCGCGGCGGCGCCACGACCTTGGCCGAGAGCCGGCCCTCGGCGAGCTCGAGCCGATGTTCGTTCGGTCCGGTTCCGCGGAGGCGCAGGCGCGAATCGCCGTACAGCTGGATCGCGCCGATGTCGGCGACCAGCACGTTGGCGACGGCGCCGGACGGCGTCTCGAGCCAGGCGCCGACGGGCAGCTTGCCCCGCTCCGCCAGCCCGCCCGCGCAGCGCGCGGCGCCGCCCTCGACGGCAAAACTGAAGCCGGCCCCGCCACCCCCGCAGGCGCTGCTGCTCGCGCGATGTTGCAGGACCACGACGGCCGCGGCGGAAGCCACCGCCGCGAACGCGACGCCGAAGACCAGGGTTCGCCGGCTGCGCTTCGGAGGTTCGGCGCGGAGCGGCGCGCGATGCGCATAGGCGCCGAGCGCCGTCTCCAGCGCAGCGATTTCCGGGTCGTGGCCCGACTTGTCGTAGAGGTAGTCGCTCATGATTCCGAGCTCTCTAGTGTGCCGAGGCGCTCGCGCAGCAGTCGCATACCGCGATGGAGGTGGACGCGCACGGAATCGGCCGTCATGCCGGTGCGGAGCGCGATCTCCGGGCCGGTCATGCCTTCGACCAGCCGCATGATCAGCGTGTCGCGATAGGTGTCTGGAAGCTCGCGCAGCGCCGCGAGCGCGCGGCGGGCTTCCAGGCTGGGGGCCTGCGCCGTGTCGACGACGACGGCGTCGTCGTCGCTCGCGCGGCGGGCGTTGCGGCGGGTTTGATCGAGAGCCCGACTCCGAGCCAGAGTCAGGATCCAGCCGGGAAACGCGGCGGGGTCGCGCAACGCGGCCAGCTTCGACCAGGCCTCGATGAACACTTCCTGTACGACGTCGGCCGCATCACTGGCGGGCAGGCGGCCGAGCGCGACCGCGTGCACGGCGTGGTGAAAGCGCCGATACAGCTCTTCGAATGACGCGCGGCTGCCATCCCGCGCGGCGACGACGAGCTCGGCGACGCTCACCTCGCGCTCGGGTTCGTCCACGCGCGCACGATGCGCCGACACCGCGGCCGGCTCAAGGGGCACGACGACGACGGACATCGCCACTTTCTCAGGTCGCCACCCCGACGGCGGCAAGCGCCTCTCTGGACACCTCGATGCCGCGCCGGGCGAGCGGCCGCACCACGGTTCGGTGGACCGCATCCACGAAGGCGGGGTCGAATGCCGCGCAGTCGAGCGTGCCAAATCCGGCGGCGCGGTCGCAAGGCGCGGCGAACAGCGGCGCGAACGCCGATAGCGCCGCCCCGGCCGCCGCCGCGAGATGGGCGCGATCGTCCTCCCCGAATCGCGGCGCGGCCCAATCGAGAAACCAGCTGCCGAGCTGAGCGTGGTGGGCTTCGTCGGCGACGATGCCGGCGAGTGCAGCCTCGAACAGGGTCGAGCCGGCCGCGCGCCGGGCAGCGCGCAGAACGGGAACGGTCAGCGCTTCGCCGACGCAGCAGGTGCGCACGATGCGCTCCGCGACTCCGAGCAGCGGCGCGCGTGAGAGCGGCGGGCGGACGAGCTTCTCGAGGTCGACTTGGAGCGCGACCGCGCCACCCAGCACCGCCGCCAACCGCGCGGCGAGCTCGCAATGAACGATCTCGTCGATCACGAAGTCCGAGGCGGCGGCGACGAGATCGATCGGGGCGCCCGCGGCGAGCAGCCCGCCCGCGATGTCGGCGAAGGCGGCGGCGCTCGCATATTCGGAGAAAGCGCTGCGGGTCCAGACCCGGCGCGCGTCGTCGAAGTCCTGAACCGGGAGTGGCTCGTCCCACGGCAGCTCGTCGATCCAGGCGCGTCGCGGCGCCAGGCGCCGGCCCCAGGGCCCGCCGATCGCTGCGAGCTCGAACAGCCGCTCCCCGCCGACCGACCCGGTTCCGCCACCGTTCATGCCGGCTCCTCCTCCGCCCGTTGTGGCGGCGGCGTGCCAGGCTTCGGCTGCGGGCGCGGTTTCGGGCCGCCTTTGGCCGTCACGTTCCCGACTAGCGGGTAGCCTTCGGCGTCGGTGAGCGCCGGGATGGGAGCCAGCTCTGGGGGCGGGCCGGCAGTCCCCGCCGCACAGCCGGCCGAAAGCAGCAGCAACGTCGCAATCTGATGTCTTCGTGCCATGGGTCCAGGACGAGCCGGCCCGGCGAACCGTTAACAAGCGTCCCGTTCGATCACGTTGCCGCGGCGGCGGTGGATGGCGGTGGGCCGCACTCCGACATCGGCAACAATCCCGATCGCTCGTCCGACAACGTTCGTGCTCGCCGGCGTGAATATTCACGTGCTTGCTGCGAAGTTTCCCACCACGGCGGCAACATCACGCGTGACTCCGCAGCGGGGCGCGACTCGTGCCAGAGTGCAGCCATGCGTTTCGACGCGGGGGTGTTCCTTTTGACGTGCGTGCTGCCCCTCGGCACGGCTTGCGCGGGGGTCAGCAGCGACGCTGGAGGCAGCGCAGGCGCCGGAGGCAGCGCAGCGGGTACCGCTCCGATCGCCGGCGCGAGTGGCGATGGTGGGTCTCCTTCGACAGCAGGGCAGCCGAGCGGCGCGCAGGGCGGTCAGTCGGGCGCCGGCACAGGAGGCGAGGCGAGTGGCGGTCGGTCTGGCGCCGGCCAGGCCGGTACAACACCCATCGGCGGGGTCGGCGGAGTGAGTGGCGCTAGCGGCGCGTCGGGTGGGCAACCGAACGGCGGACAATCCTCGGGAGGTGCTACGAGCGGCGGCCCCGCGGGTGGCAGCAGCGGCTCGCTCTTTCAGGTAGAGGTCCAACTGGCGAGCGAAGTGTCCGCGCGGGCGCCGACGACGGTCGGCATCGTGACGTGGTCGACCAGCGCCGGCGCTCCGAGTAGCGCGAAGATACAGTTCGGCCCGACGACGGACTACGGCATGGAAGCCCCCGTCGACGTGAACGCCGAGAACCTCCGCACGTTGCTCCTCGGCATGAAGCCCGAGCGCACGTACCACTTCCGCATCGTGGCGGAAGTCGGCGGCGAAAGCCTCACGAGCGAAGACTTCACCCTGACGACGGGCGACGCTCCGGCTCCGGGTCTGCTCGGCGCCGTGGACTACCAGGTGCTCTCGGCTGCGGAGCACGAGCCCGGCTTCCTCCTGATGTCGTATTGGGACGGGCCCGAGGCGGGAATGGTGTTCATCCTGGATACCGATGGCGACATCGTCTGGTGGTACGATTCGGACCTCGCGTCGGGCGTGGCGAGAGCGGCCCTATCCGTCGACGGACGCGACTTGTGGATGATCAGTGGAGCCGCATTCCTGAACGAGGCCGTGCTGCGCGTCGGAATGGACGGGCTCGGGCTCGAAACGTACTCGAATGTCTTCGGGACCCACGACATCGTGCCGGTCGAGGGTGACGTGATGGCCCTCGTGTCGCTGTTCACAGCGGTCGAGGTCGACCGCGCGGGGACGCAAAGGACCATCCTGCCGCCGCTGGACTTGAACGTGATGCCATCCCCTCACTGTAACGCGATCGCGTACAATGCGACGCTCGACACGTACGCGGTATCGAACCGCACCGAGGACGTTTACCTGTTCCCGCGTGCGGGTGCCGAGCCCGGGAACACGCTGCTCCTCACCAGCATCGCGGGTCCGAACACCGGCTGGGGCGGCTACCAGCATGGCGTGGAGCTCCTCTCGAACAACCACCTCTTGATGTTTGCCAACCGCGAAGCAGAATCTCCCACGCGCTCGACGGTCCTGGAGTTCGACCTCGAAAGCGGTGAAGAGGTGTGGCGCTACGAAAGCGACGAGTTCACGGAGAACTTCGGCAACGCGCAGCGCCTACCGGGTGGCAACACGCTCGTCACCTACTCGAACGCCGGCGTGATTCACGAGACGACGCCCGACCAGGTAAAAGTCCTCGAGATCAGAACGGCGGAACACTTGGGCTACGCGACCTGGCGTCCGAGCCTGTACTAGCTCATTGGCCGACCGGGAGAGAGCCCCCCCGTTCGAGCCCGCCGATCTCTCAGGGGCACTCGGCCGCGAGCCGTGTCGCGACGGCGTCGGCGCACGCTTCGAGACTCGATCGGACGTGCGGAGGTGGGTCGTATTCAAAACCGAAACCGTAGCTGAAGTAGGCCTCCAACGTTGCCGCCGCACGTGCGAGTCCGGCGCAGTCGCGCCCCTCGAGGGGACAGTCGCGCTCGGGAGGGAATTCGTCGATCGGCACGCAAAGGACGCTCGGCCCGCATTCGACGTTCGGCCAACAGGTGCATCCCTCGGTGGTGGCGTAACACGTGTCCATTTCGGGAAAGCATGGGTCGTCCAGACGACCCGTGATGGGAGCAGCAAGGCACCGTTCACCAGAGGCGCAGTCGTCCGTAAACCTGCAGGACTTCCGGGCGCACTGGCGTGCGTCCACTGCCGCCCACGGAGCGCCGCACTCGAGGATTGCGCACTGGTCTTCGAAGGTGCACGTATCTCCGAAGACCAGCGGCACGCATTCGGGTGAGTCAGGTCCGTCAGCGGCTCCGGCTTCCGCCCCGACGCCCGCGTCGGAGATCGTTCCGCCGCCACCCGTGCTCGTGACGCCGCCTTGCGAAACGCCGCCGCGACCGCCGGCTTCGCTACTTGCCCCGCCTACGCCGCCGCCGGCTCCGCTATTTCCGCCCCCTACGCTGCCGCCGCGACCGCCGGCTTCGCTACTTGCCCCGCCTACGCCACCGCCGGCTCCGCTATCTCCCCCACCCACGTCGCCGCCCCCACCCGTCGCACCGCCCGAGTTCGATGCTCCCCCTCCCGCGCGCGCTCCCGCGGAACCCGCTGAGCCGCCCTCGGACGAGCCTCCGGTGCCGTCGCTGTCGACGCGTCGCACCGAAGTTCCTCCGCACGCCGCCAGTCCGAAAAGCACGATCAGCGTCCACTTCGACCGATGGACCATGACCCAGGCTATCAACGCCTCGATTGCCGTCCATGGTCACTTTTACGATCCGACCGCCCTGATCCGGCCGACCCGCCGACGCCGTTTGGGAAGCGACGCAGGACAACTGCATCGCGCTGTGAGCGCGGACTTGACCGTGGGCCAGTTGACAGTATACTTGTCATTATGACATCAAAGTTGTCAACCGGACCGGTCGCGCTCCGTACCGTTGTCAAGCAGGTGCGGCTCCTGTTCCACCAGCTCGCCGCCGTGGCCGACGACCTCCACCGCGACCTCCACATCACGGCCGCGCAGCGCGCGGTGCTCGAGGCCCTGGTCGAAGGGGGGGCAGCCGCGGTGCCGACGATTGCACGAGCGAAGCGCGTCACCCGGCAGCACGTCCAGACGATCGTCAACGACCTCGTCGATGCCGGTCTGGTCGAACTCGCCGACAACCCGGCGCATCAGCGCTCGCAGCTGGTGCGCCCCACCCAAGCTGGGGCCCGCGCATTCGACGCGATCTGCGCGCGTGAGCAGAAATTGCTGCGCAGCGTGGCAACGCACCTACCCGCGCGCGATCTCTCGAGCGCGGCCCGAACGCTCGCCGAGTTGTCGTCGCACCTCGACCGGCTGGCGACGTCATGACGTGGCGCGATCGCTTGATCGCGCAGTTCGGACGGCCGACGGGCTGGATCGGGCGCGTCGCGGGCTGGGTCATGGCGACTCGGCCGTCCAACCGCGCGCGCAACCGCTGGACCGTCGAGCAACTCGCCCTCCGTCCGACCGATCGCGTGCTGGAACTGGGGTACGGCCCAGGCCTGGCGATTGCGCTCGCCGCCGCGCGCGTGCCTCGCGGCGAGGTCATCGGCGTTGATCACTCCGAGGAGATGCGTGCGCAGGCGACCGCGCGCAACCGCGACGCTGTCGCCGACGGCCGCGTCCGCCTCGAGGTCGGCGACGCCGAGGCGCTGCCCGCTGCGCTCGGCCAGTTCGACGCGATCTTCTCCGCGAACGTCGCGATGTTCTGGCGCGACCCCGTTGCGATGTTCCGCGCGCTACTCCTTCACCTCGTGCCCGGTGGCGTAGTCGCCACGACGTACCAGCCCCGGCACCGAAAGGCTCGCCCCGAGGACGCGGACGCCATGGCGGATCGCCTCGCTGCCTGGCTCAGGGAAGCCGGATACGGAGACATCCGCGTCGAGCGTCTTCCGCTCGATCCTCTGCCCGCGGTGTGTGTCATCGGCCACCGGCCAAGGGCCTCCTCGACCTGAAGGCGCCGCGCCGGCAAGATCATGCGCGTGCCCTCCGGTGGTACGTCTCCCGTGGCGATCCTCAATAGCGGCCTTACCGATCCCTGGGCGATCGCCGTCGACTCGACCAGCGTGTACTTCACGAACGGCACCGAGATCGCGAAGCTCACGCCGAAGTGAGCGCGGCGGTGCCGACCGCCCGCGCAACTGAGTGATGGGAACTATTTTTCCGTGAACGTGTACTCATGCTGGCCGTCGCGGAGCTTCAGCGTGCGTCTCGCTCCATCGTCGGAGACGAACTCGAGCATGAACCCCCAGATGCCGGCGTCGACGGCACGAAACGACACGCTACCGTCCGGATTGCGACTCGAGGCGACTTCGCCCTTCCATTCGCCGAAGTCGAAAACCACGGCCGGACCGTCGCGTCGAACCGCGATCTCGCCGAGTTCGTCGTTGGCATAGCGGCTCGCGAGCTTTGCTGCGTCCGCCGCGTCGGCCGGCAGCGTGACGAGCTTTCGCTTGTCGGCAAGCTCCGCGTAGAACGACCTCGCCATCGTCGAAACCCAAGCGTCTGCCTCTGGGCGCCCGTCGAACAGGAGTTCGAGAAGCTTTCTTCGAAACGCGCGTTGAAGCCACCACCCGGGATCTCCGTTCGCGAGGAACACACCTCCGACACCGTGCTCCGGAAACCACACCATTCCGCTGTGGTAACCGACCACGTCGCCACTGTGATAGGCGAAGGTGATCCCGTAACGGCGCTCAATCACCAAACCCATCCCGTACGACGCGAACTGGTCCATCGAAACCTGCGGCGCACGCCGTGCGAGGAGCGGCTCTTCGGCAACGTAGCGCTTTCCGTCAGGCAAGCTCCCGTTCGAAAGCTCCATCTGGACGTACCTCAGCATGTCGCGCACGTTGCTCCACGCACCCCCAGCCGGGCGCTGAGCGATGATGACATCGTTGAGTTCCATCATGGCGAGCGCCTGTGTTCCGTCACGATCCGGCGTGTGTGCGGTGGCGCGATTGGTGCTGCGTAGAGCAAGTCGGTGGTCGAGCGTGGTCGCCGTCATACCGAGTGGCGCGAATACTCGAGTTTGCATGGCCTTGTCGTACGCGGCGCCGAGCTCGAGCTCGGGATAGGCGACGTGGCCGCCGATGAAGCCCGCCGCCGCCACGAGCAGGTCCGAATACAGATACATCTCACCGGGCTTGCTGGTCGGCGCGAACGTCGAGAGCGCGTCGAGTTTCTGTTTCGGCGTGCTGCCCCGAAACTCGATGATGCTCCAGTCCTTGCGAGGTATCCCCGTGCAGGCGCAAAGAAGGTGCTTCAGGCGGATGCTGGCCGTCGTTTCGGGATTGCCGAGCCTGAACGTCGGATCGATGGCCGCAATCGGCGTTTCCCAAGAAAACCTACCCTCATCGACGAGTTTCGCGAGCAAGAGCGTCGTGAGCGACTTCGTTTCCGATGCAATCATGTACAGCGTGTTTTCGTCGACCGGCGTCTTTTTCCCCAGCTCGCGCACACCGAAACCGCCGGCGAACGCTATCTTGCCGTCTTGAATGACTCCCACCGAGATTCCGGGGACACCGAGCTCGCTCTGCGCCGTCGTGATGAACCGCTTGAGCTCCGCGATTTCGGCCGGACCGAGGAGCCGAGCTTTTTTTCCAGCAAACGATTCACGCTCGAACCCTTTCGGCAAAAGGCTGCTGTGGATGAGCCTCTGCTGAGCGTTCCGCTTTTCGATCACCGCAACGCTCATATCTTCGAGCACCACGTTCCAGTGCTCCCCCGAGCTCCGGCGAGCGGTAGCAAGCACAAGACGCCGCTCGTTCGGTGAAGTTTCGTGGGAGTAGACGCGCGTCTCCTGCCATCCCTCCCGATTTGCTTGCTCCGAGGACACCTTGAGTTTGCGTTCGGTCGCGTTGTGAGCCGCCCATGCGGCATGGACTGCTCCGTCCGCGTCCCTCGCGTCCACGTCGACGAGCACGACCTCATTGCCTGCCTCGGGTGGCTCGAGGATCGTTGCCGCCCCGCGAACCCCGATCTTCCAGTCTTTCGGCGCAACGAACGAGGTGCCGCGTTCAGTCGTTCGCGGTGTATCCGCCCGGAGCACCTCGAAGGCGACAGGAGCCTCCCGGGGTCGCGCCAGCGCAGCCGACGGATGAGAAGCCAACGTGGGTTTCGTCGTGACTCGTGTCTTCTCGGAGCGCGACGAACTGCACGCAGGGACGAAGCTCGCCAGGACGACGACCAGGCCGAGGATCAGTCGCATGCCCGCTCGAAAGCATCATTCGGGCCAGCGTTTCTTGGGCCGAATTGTGCCAATAGGGTTGCGGTTCGCGAGCGAGGAGGGGCGCCGTGCCATGTGTCGACGGAAGAAGCGCAACGGTCTACGGCGATGACACCGTGAACACGTCGGCGGTGAGACCGACGCTACCCGCGTCCGCTTGCGTACCGAAACCCGGGCTGAAGCCGCCGTCACCGCCGAGACCCGGCGAGCCCAGCGCGAAGAGGTTCGAGCCCAGGGCGATGCCGACCGAATCCGCAACGAGGATACCCGTGCTCATCCCGCCGCCTCCGCCGGTGCCGCCGCCGCCATAGCCGCCGCTGCCGCCATTTCCGCCGGGAGCGCCGCTGCCGGGTCCGCAGGAGACACCTGGTTGGCCCGTGAACCCATCGCCGCCACGCAGCCCGTCAGCACCCAGTCCGCCTTGACCGCCGCTGCTCGTCGCAAGCTCGTTGTTCGAGATGATCGCTCCCGGTGCCCGCAGCGCGAAAATACCAAACGAGCCGCCACCACCCCGGCCACCCAGTCCGGGTGGTCCCCCGTTGCCTCCGTTGCCCCCAGTTCCCCCGCTGGTCGCACCGCACAGGAAGAGACCGACGCAGCACAGGTTCGAGCCACCTCCTCCCCCGCCGCCGCCACAAGAGCCGGCCGCGCCTGCCGCGCCATCGAGCGCGAGCCAGTTGGCTCCGATCAGGCGACCAGCGGCTTGCCCTGGTGGGACAGGCAGCGAGGTGCCGTGAGCTCCGTTTCCGCCCGGGGAACCACCCGTGATGCCTCCAAAGACACCGATGCCCAGACCGCCCGGCCCGCCCGGCGTATCGCCGCAGCCCGGGTTGCCGGCGATCCCGTTGCCGAGCCCGCCCCCGCCGATGCCCCCCGAGCCGCCCGGTGTTCCGGCGGCACCAGTGCCACTAGCGGAGCCGCTGGCACCGTTCGATGCAGTCAGATGATTGTCCCGCACGTGGAGCGCACCGTTCACGTTGCGCAGCACCAGAGCCCTCGAGCTTTCGCTCGGAAGCGTGCCCGCGCTCGCGTTCACGATCAGCCCTTCAATGTAGCCCGTGGCGGAGTATTCGGGAACCACCAGGCCGATGGACCTTGGTGAGTCGATGATCGTCTCGTTCGCTCCGTCGCGCGCCCAGGTGTCGGGATCGTATTGCCCCCAAAGGCTCACGCCATCCGGCAATACCGGCGATTCCGAATAGTGACCGCGGGCCACGAGGACCTGGAAGCGACAGGGATGGGCGGCTGCCATGTCCGTGCCTTTGCGGATCGTGCGGAAGGGCGCCGCCTGCGTGCCCGGATTCGAATCCGAGCCGAGCGGGCTCACGAAGTACGCGGCACGCGCGTCTCCGTCGATGCCGTCACCGTTCGAGTCGCTGAACGTTGCGTCCGGAAGATCGAGATCCACCGGTGGGTTCGGGCACGTCACCAGGGTGGACCCGGGCATCACGACGATCGGCACGGGAGAGGTGGTCGGCACGAGATCGGTCAGCACGGCAGACTCGTTCTTACCCGAGCAGGAGAGCTCACCGGTTCGGCGCAACGCGCAGGTGTGTAAGGTGCTCGCCGCCGCCACGACGGTGTCCCAGAGGTCAAGCGCGGGAACCGGGACTGTCCACACGGGGCTGGCGGTGGTTGGTACTCCCGTGCCGACCTGACCCTGGAAATTCGCGCCCCAGCACCAAAGCTCCCCGCTGCGGCGCACAGCGCAAGTGTGCCCGTCGCCGGCGCTGATCGAGACGGCGTCCGCGAGGCCGATCACCGGAGTGGGCGATGGCCGCAGGTTGAAGTCGTTGTTCCCAAGCTGACCGGATCCATTCTGGCCCCAGCAGGAGACCTTTCCCGTGGTGTGCAGGACGCACGCGTGGTCGAACCCAAGGGCAACCTGCGCGCCGTCCGTGATCCCGTTCGGCAGCGGCGTGGCCCCGGATGAGATCGCGGGGTTCCCTGGTTGGTGGCCCCAACAAGCGACCGCACCGCCCTGCCGAATCACGCACGTCGCATTGCGATACGCCGCCACGCTGATGGCGTCGTTCAAGTTCGAAATTTCGGTCGGTGGCTGCACGTTGATGACGCCGTTGCCAAGTTGGCCGCTGGTTCCGAACCCCCAGCACACGACATGCCCGTCCTGGCGCAATGCACAAGTGTGATCTCTGCCCCCAGCGAGCGACGTCACTTCGTCGAGAGTTGGCACCAGTACCGGCGCCTCTGATCCCGCGGAGATTCCCAGCCCGAGTTGCCCCGCGTTTCCAGCGCCCCAGCAGCGAACCCGTCCGGAGCGTTGGAGCGCGCAAGTGTGGTCCCTCCCCACCACCACGGCCGTCGCGTCCGTCAGGTTCGGCACCAGCCTCGGCGTTCCACTCGAGGAAGGGCTCCCGCCAAGCTCGCCCCTCAAACCGTCGCCCCAACAGTACACCCGGCCGCCTTCTCGAATCAGGCAGGTATGGCCTTCGCCCGTCGCCAGCGTCGTCTCCAGCGGCCCATTGCACGCGTCCCCCACGCCGTCCCCATCCGTGTCGAGCTGGTTCAGGTTGGGAACCGTAGGGCAGTTGTCGACATTCGCACACACGCCGTCGTCGTCGGCGTCATTCAGTGCGTCCTGGGGACAGGCGTCCTGGCAGTTGATGATGCCGTCGCCGTCGTCGTCGTTCAGTGCCCCGCTGCAGGTTCCGGCCGTGCACGCATCACCTTCGGTGCAGGCGTCCGCGTCGTCGCAAGCAGTGCCGTCGGGTGCGGCCGGGTTGTCGCAGACGCCCGTCGCCGGGTTGCAAGTGCCCTGAAGGTGACATTGGTCCGCGGCGCCGCACACCACGGGCGCCCCCGCGGTGCAGCCCCCGGCCTGGCACGTGTCGCCCTGCGAACAGGCGTTGCCGTCGCTGCATGCCGTGCCGTCGGCCGCCGAGGGATTGCTGCACGCACCCGTGGCGGGATCGCACGTTCCGGCAATGTGGCAGGCATCGAGCGCCGTGCAGACGACGGGGTTCGTGTGCTGGCAGGTGCCCGCGGAGCACGTATCACTCTGTGTGCACGCGTTGCCGTCACTGCACTCGGAGTCCGCGGCACAGAACGAGCAAACGCCGGTCGTGAGTAGGCAATACCGTCCCCCGGTGCAGCCCGCGTTGCTCGTGCAGCTGGTCGGCGCGGCTGTCTCGCACTCGGTTCCAACGCAAGCGTCCGTGCCGTTTCCGCCATCGACCGTGTCGCCCCCCGAGCTCTTGATGACGTCATCGCCGTCGTCGCCGTTCGAGTTGTCGTTGCCGCTGCCACCGTCGATGAAGTCGTTGCCTGCGCCGCCGCTCACGCTGTCGTTGCCGCTGCCCCCGACCAGCTGATCGGCGCCGTCGTCACCGCTCAGGACATCGTTGCCGGCCGCTCCGTCCAGCACGTCGTTGCCGTTGCCGCCAGAAAGTCCGTCATTTCCGGCCCCGCCGTCGAGGCTGTCGTCGCCGTCGCCACCGCTCACGTTGTCGTTGCCGGCACCACCGAGCAGGCGATCGTTGCCGCTGCCTCCGTCCAGCGCGTCGTTGCCACTCCCCCCGTCGAGTGTGTCGTTGCCGTTGCCGCCGACCAACGTGTCATTGCCGCCACCCCCGGTGAGGTTGTCGTCGCCGTCACCACCGTCCAGGTTGTCGACGCCGGAGCCGCCCTGCAGTGTGTCGTTGCCGGCCTCGCCGTAGAGGCGATCATTCGCGCCCGTGCCCATGAGCGTGTCATTGCCGTCGCCGCCGAAGATCCAGTCGGTGCCTCCGCGCCCGTTGACCACGTCATCCCCGCCGAAGCCCAGGATGCAGTCGTTACCCGACGTGCCGTCCAGCGTGTCATTGTCCGGGCCTCCCTGAATGACGTTGTAGCCCGCCGGGCAGTCCGAGACGCCGAACGCGGCGTGCTCGCGAGCCAAGGGCGGTTCGCTACCCGGCGTCCCACACCCGACGACTCCCAGGACCAACGCAACCAACGCCGAGCGCGCCACCAGTAAACTCCACCTCATGGGAGCGCGAGAGTACGCCCTTTTTCAAACTGGAGCGTTGGAGTTTCACAAGTTCATTTTGCGGGCATGCTGCAATTTGCTGTAGGCCATTTCGGGGGTCTCGACTGTGTGTTGTTATGCGGACGCGGTGGCGTTGCGTACCGGCACCCGGGCCGAGGCCGCCGTCGCCACCGAGTCCCGGCTCCCGGCAGGTTCAGTTCGCGGCGCAGGCGCACCCAGGAGGTTGATTGCACGTGCTTCCCTGCGGAATGCACGCGTTCCCACAGGGTTTGCTGTTCGTGCATGTTTTGCAGCAGGGGGTACCTCCGCCGCCGGTCGGGGCGGAGCCGCCAGCGGAGCAGCCTTGCGCGGCCGAGCAGGTGAACGCGACGTCGTTCGTCGGGAGGCCGTTGGTCGGAGATTCTGTCCCGTGGGACTGAATGGTGTACCGGTTGCCGGTCACCTCGATCTTGATCGTCCCGTTGACGACTACTGGTTCCACCGGGGGATCATTTTCGCAATCCGTCCGGCCGAGCTCGGTTTGCAGAACGAGGCCCACGTTTCCGTCGTGGAGCGACTGGTAGGTCGTACAGCGAGGGTGCTTGAAGTTCGACCCTTGCTGGTCGCCCACGGAGATGATCGCAACCTCTGGTCGGATCGCTTTGACGAACGACGCCTCGGTGGCGTTGGCCGCACCGTGATGACCGGTTCGGAGGATCTCGACGTCGACCCCCGCAGCGAGCAATGCCTGGCCGAGCGCGGGCTCGACCTTGGCATCCTCCTCGCCCGACTTCTGGCCAATGAGGTCACCGGTGATCAGCATGTCGAAGCCCTGGTTGTTGCTGACCAGAACCGCGATCGAGCGTTCGTTCGCGCTGTCGGCGTTGGGGACTACGTCCGGTCGATTGAGCACGAAGCCGCCCCCGGCAACGATGGTGGCGCGCGCTCCACCGCCGAGATCGAGCACCGTTCCAATCTCCTGGCCGCCTTCCACCTTGGCGTAGCGCGTGCCGAGCTGATTGGCGATCTTCGGCACGCACTCCCTCCATTGGTTGGACGACTTCGAGTCGTTCGTGTCGGTACCCTGGTCGAAAATGTTCTGGGTCGGGAAGAACGGGCTCGGCTCGCAGCTGGGGCTGTTCCAGAGGAGCGACGGGCTCCCCTGGATGGTGACGAAACCGCCCAGATGGTCGGCGTCGAAATGGGAGAGCACCACGTAGTCGAGCGACTGGACCCCCTGCTCGACCAGGAGGGCACGAACGGTCCTGCCCCCGCGAGTCTTCAGATCTCCGGCGTCGATGACCATCGCCCGGCGGGTCCCCTGCACGCGCGGGCCAAGCACGACCGACGCGTCGCCCTGCCCGATGTCTACCGAGAAGATGGTCAGCGGCGCGGAGGACGACGCGGCAAGAGCCGACCCCGACGTTGGCAAGGCGTCGCCTTCCGGCGGCGACGTCAATGCAGCGGTGCGTGCACCGCAGTCCGTGAGCTCACTCGCCGCGACCCAGCCGACCTCGGCCCTGCTCCTTGTCACGTACGCCACGCGGCGCCAGGTCTTCTTGGCCCCGAGCACCTGTACGATGGCGCCCGGGGGTAAGCGCGCATCCACCTGGGTGCCTTCGAATCGGTCGTGAACGGTCGCTTCCTCCGGACCGACGCACATCTCGGCGGCTTCGGCAGTGGCCGCCGTCGCCGGCGCGTCGCTCTCGGCGAACTTCATCAGCGCCGGCGCGAGCGCGATGCCGAGCGCGGAAAGGCTGGTGAATATTCGTTCGTTCACTGCTCCCCCTCTTTCGTCGCGTTCGCGTTCGCGTTCGCGTTCGCGTTCGTGTTCGCTCTCGCTTTCTCGATCTCGGTACGGGACACCATCTCCTTGCTCGTCAGGTAGATGGCGCCGCTGATACCCATCACCATCAGAAGCTCAGCCGGGATGCCCGGGAGCTCACCCGTCTTGTTGGTGGTCACGCGGTGGAAGTAGGTGATCATCACCACCAACGTCCACGCAAACGCCTGAAGGCGGGCGAGGCTGACCACCATGGTGGGCGGCTGTTTGGGGTCCGGAGGCGGTCGTGTGCCGTCCGAGGATTCGCTGAACGCGTTGGCAAGCTTGATCTTCCCCAGGATCGAGGCGACCACGAACAGCAGGAACAGCTCGGAGAGGCCCACCGCGAAGACCACGAAGGCCCACTGCAGCACCCGATCGGGCAGAGTCGACGCTGAGCCGGGGTCGGTCCTCGCTCCGACGCTGATCATCAACCCGACGGCCGTGATGGCCAACAGGCCAGTCCCGTCGGATTCGACGATTTCGTTGAATTGCTTCCTCGCGAGGAGCCAGGCGGCGCTGACGACGATGAACACTGCGCTCCCAACGCCGAGATAGTTCAGCACGGCGGTGGGTCCGTCGTCCCGGGCGATCCTCCATCCCATGACGGCGGTACCGACCAGAATACCGGTGGCCAGCAGTACCCGCGCGGTCGCCACCTTCTTTTGAAAGTCCATGTTCGAATCCCTCTGCCGCCGGTCGAGCGCACAAGGGGCCGACCCCCCAGTCCCGTCTACCAACGCGATGACAGCCTCTCACCTCACCGGGGGGCGGCACAAGGGTGCAAGTAATGTTGCCGGTGGATAGCAGCACGCCGAGCCGAGCTCTAAAGTCGCGCGCCAACGAGCAGCACGGGCGCCTGGAAGCGGCCCATGACGCGGTAGCCGGCCCCCACGAACAACGACCAGCCGCTTTTGAATCTCAAAAGGTCGGCGCTTGCGAGCACGCTGGCGAGAGTTACTTGCTCGTTCAACGTGACCGGCATTGAAGCCCGGACGACGGAGTTGAACGCCAGGCCGAGCGCAAAGCCGACACGAACCCGATCGAATTTCCGCAAGGCGAGCTCGAAGTCGACGCTGAACGCGTAGGAGCGAACGGTGAGTCCCGCCTCGGTCCGCCCCCACAGCAGGTCGGCGACGACGGACGGACCGAAGAGGAACCCTCCGGCCTTGAAGCGAGGTCCCATGCCTGTTTCCAACCCGTAGAGAGTCAGGGGGATCTCCCAAAGGTGAGCGGCCGGAAGCAGCTCGGGGGCAACACGCGCGGTAACAGGTGGTGAGGTGAAGCCGTCCTTCGGCTCCGGGGGCCTGAGAAAGCTCGGCTGGGCCCAGGCGAGCGTCACGCACGACATCGATAGGATGACCGTTCGCCCGAGCACGCCGATGAGCAGCCGCGACATCGTTCAATTCTCCCGGCACAGCTGCTGACGCTTCTTCTCGTCGCCGAGTGCCTCGCAAGTGTTCTCCGCGCGAAGCTGTTCGCAGGAGCGGCTCCGCAGACAACTCGACTGCTCGGCGTCGAGCTCCGGAGTCTCACCGGGATCGACCGGCGGGGTCCCACAACCACCCTCCCGATCGTAGATTGCGGGCTCTTGCACGCAGCGGACGACGCCGTCGAGCGAGCCGCAGCACTTCTCGAGGTGGGCCACGGCCTCTTCGCAGTAGATTTCGGTGTAGTCGAAGTCGCTCTCGAACGAGCACGAAGGCACGACGCCGAAGGTCGCCCCAACGGCGAGCCCGAGCGCCCCGATGCGCTTCCACGTCACCTCGGCCACCTCGCGATTCCCAAGCATAGCGTCCGGCAGAATCGCGCGCCCCCAGCATTTTTGCGTAGCGGGGCTAGTCGCTGATCACGGCTAGGATGGGGCCGGTACGGATGGCGCGTTGGTGGTCTCGGGTCTGGGCGGCAGCCTTGCTTTCCTGCTTGGCGCTGCTCGGGGTGTCCGCGAAAGCGGAAAGTCCCCGCTTCGAGTGGAACGCGCCGGAGTCGTGCGAGCGCGAGCGCTTCCTCGAGCAGGTGGAAAGCCTGTCCCAGAAGAAGCGAGAAGCCTTCGACGTCGAGGCCGAAGTGCGCATCGCGAGCGCGGTCGAAGGCGATTGGGAGCTCACGATCACGACGCACACTGCAGCGTCGGCGGAGCCGGCACGCCGGGCGGTGCGGGGCAGATCCTGCGCGGAGGTGATGAGCGCCGGTGCCGTCGCCATGGCCATGACCATGAAGAGTGCTGAAGCGACGCCCGTTGCTGACGCCGGAGATGGCGCACCAGCGCCGACGCAAGACTCGCCTCCCGCCACCGTAGCGCCGCCGCAACGCGAACCGCCCACGGGGACCGCCAGCGCTGGAGCGCAGGAACCGTCCATCGGCATCAGTCTGCTGGGTGGAGCGACGCTCGACACGGGAGCACTGCCGAAACTCGCTCCCGGTCTTTCGCTCGAGGTCGCGATGCGCCGAGCGGGCCTGCGCGCCGGCGTGCAAGGAACGCTGCTCGCGCCGACCAGCGAGGACTACGGTGGAGGAGCCAGCGCGAGCTTCTACTTGTGGGCCTTGTCGCCCATCGTGTGTGGCGAGCCGCGCGTCGGACGTTTCGCGCTTGGAGGCTGTGCTGGCTACGAGCTCGGGCGCATGTCGGGGGAGGGGTCCGGCGTCTCGAATCCGCGCCTCGGGAGTGCATTCTGGCAAGCGATGCGATTCGAATTGAGCGCCGCCTACGTGGCGGGGGCCTCGTTTCGCCTGACCGCGCGCCTCGGGGCCGCGGTGCCGATTTCGCGGCCCCCTTTCGTGCTCGACGGCGTGGAGGTGCACAAGCCGGCGCCCTTTTCCCTGCGAGCACTGCTCGGCGCGGACTTTTCGCCATGACCGCGACGGATCCGAGCCGTTCCGGAGACTCACCTCACGCGGGCGTCGTGAGCTTACCCGTCGCACGGCCGGACATTGGGAAGGCTTCGCCTTCCGAGCCGGAGGCGCGCGATTTCGACTCGGTCTATGCCGCGTTTTTCCCTTTCGTTTGGCGATGCTTGCGCGCCTTCGGCGTTCCGGACGCGGACGATGCCGCGCAAGACGTTTTTGTCGTCGTGCACCGCCGACTGGCGGAGTTCCGGGGATCGTCGAGCCTCAGAACCTGGCTCTACGGCATCGTCCGCAACGTCGCGTTCAATCATCGCCGTCGCGTGGAGCGCAAGGGCCGGAGCGAGCCCCTCGACGCGGAGCTACCGAGCCCCTCGCCCGGCCCGGGTGAACGGCTCGAGGACAAGGAAGCCGCCGACTTCGTGCAGCGGTTCCTGGCGACCGTTGACGAAAAGAAGCGCGAGGTCTTCGTGCTGATCTTGCTCGAGGAGCTCAGTGTGCCGGAGGTGGCCGAGGCCCTGGAAATCCCGCTGAACACTGCCTACTCCAGGCTTCGTGCCGTCCGCAGCGAGTTTCGCGCGGCCCTCTCCGCCCGGAGATCCCCATGAGCGATCTCGACCCGGATGAGCGACGGTTCTTGGAACGGGCGAGCTCCGGGCTTTCTCCCACCCCGGCCGATCGTGCGCGGGTGCGCGCGTCGCTCGACGCATTTTTCGCGGCCGAGGCGCTTGGCCCCGCCGCGAAAGGGAACGATCTGAAGGGCGCGCCGGCCACGTCGGCGGCAGCCGGACCGACTTGGCTCGGAGCACTCGGTATCGCGGCCGGGGTTGCCGCTGCTGCCGGAGCCGGAGGGTACTACCTCGGCTACTCGAACGCGTTCGACCGCGCCATGAGCACCAGCAGGCCGCTTGCTGCGACGACGGCACCGCGGCTGGAAGCACCGGCGTCACCCGCTGAACCGGCGACACCTGAAGCCCATCGACCTCCCGTGCCGGCACCCGTGGCGAAGTCTCGGCGCCTCGCACCGAGTGCGACGGCCCCTGCGCCGCTCGATCCAGGGCTCGACGAAGAGGCGAGGATGCTCGCTCGCATCGAGCGCGCCTTGCGTGACGAAAATCCTCGTTTTGCACTGGGGCTGCTGGGCGAGATGGACCGCACCTTACCTGGTGGGCAGCTGCTCGAGGAGCGGCAAGCGGCGCGCGCCTTGGCACACTGCCAGCTCGGGAGCGAAGGCGCAGCGGAGCGGGCGCGCGAGTTTGCCGAGCGCCACCCGCAGAGCGCGTATCTGGCGCGGATCCGGCAGGCCTGCCCGGCGACTGGAAAATCCGAGTGAACGGGAGACGGATGTTCGGGGAGCTGGAGACTCACCGTTCAAGGAGGAACACATGAAACTCGCCTTACGCGGCAGTACCGTTATCGCACTGGTCGCGACCGTCGCTTGCTCCCAGGATCCGGTCGACCTCGGCAACAACACGCCTGCGCGCACGGGTGAGACCCTGAGCGACTACGCGGCGTCCTGGGACGGCTACCTCGAGGCGTTCGAGTTTGCCTCCGGGTCGGATCGATTGCGGATCGTGCTCGACGAGCATGGCGACGGGTACGTCGAGTTCGGCGACATGCCGGTCTACCCCGCACCGACCAATCCCGACGTCGGTTACCCCGAGGGCTACGAGTACGACATCTTCAACGTACCCAGCGGACCGATCGAGGGGTTTCGCTACACGGTGCGGGGTGCGACCGTGGAAATGCGTCGCATCCAGCTAGGGACGGAGAGCGGCGAGCTGTTCAAGGCCTGGTGCGAGCTCCAAACGCCGGTGCTCGACGAGCTCAACTCGACTCCCGACGAGCAGGTCTATTATTGCCTGCCGAACACCGGCGGCGGCCAAGGGCCCGACGAATGCTACATGGGTGATCCGGCGGATCCCCTGGCGTACATCATCGTCGATTGTGGCAAGCTGGCGCTGTGCACTTTCTCTGCATCCTGCACCTGCACGGCCGACGGTTGCACGACCATGCTGGCCGAGACGCTGGAGAGCAGCGACGTTCGCGTCGATGCCGCGCTGGAAGCAGGCGGGGAAGAGCTCGCTGGTACGCTGCTCTTCGGTGGTAGTCGCGTCAACGTGCGCATGATTCGCCAGTAACCGCGCGCACCCCCCTGTGTGGGGGAAGCATTGGCGGTCTCGCGTGTTATGAGCGACTGAGCTCATGACCCTGTCGGTGCGCGGCCTGACGAAGACGTACGGTCTCGGCGATGCCCAGGTCAGCGTCCTTCGCGGCGTCGATCTCGACGTGGCACCCGGCGAAATGTGCGCCGTGATGGGGCCCTCCGGGGCCGGTAAGAGCACGCTGCTCCACCTGGTGGCCGGCCTCGACGAGCCCGACGCCGGAACGGTGAGCGTCCTCGGACAGCCCGTCACGGGGCTCGACGACCGTGCACGCGCGCTGCTCCGCCGTGACCGGATCGGCATCGTTTATCAGTTTTTCAACCTGGTTTCGAACCTCACGGCGCTCGAGAACGTGCTCTTGCCGTTCTACATCGCGGACAAGGAACCGGACCTCGGAGCGGCGGAGCGCGCGCTCGAACGGGTCGGCATGACGGCACGCGCGGGGCATCTGCCGGCGCAGCTTTCGGGGGGCGAAATGCAGCTCGTCTCCATCGCCCGCGCGCTCGTCAGAAAACCCGCGCTCGTGCTCGCCGATGAGCCGACCGGCAACGTCAACGTCGCCACGGGGCGGAAGGTCCTGAACCTGCTCCGCGATGCGTTGAAGGAGACCGGGAGTTCGCTCCTGATGGTGACGCACAACCCCGAGGACGCCGCGCGGGCGGACCGCGTGGTGTTCATGAAGGACGGCGTCGTGCCTGCGGAGGCGGCGCTCTCCGGCGAGCCGATCGACGTGGCGAGGATCCACGCACGGCTCCGGGAGCTCGGCATTTGAGTCTTGCCCGCTTCCTCGCCTGGAAGAACCTGCGCTCCGATCGTTTCGCCACGGCGTGCATGGTGCTCGGCGTGGCGCTCGGGACGGCGACCGTCAATGTCGTCCTGACGCTGGACGTGAACACGCGGCGCATCGAGGCGAAGAGCTGGGCGACGAACCCCGAGCTCTCGCCCAACGTTGGATCCACCGTGACGCTGTCTCCGCTCCGCACCGGTGCCGAGCCCGCCGCCGCGGTCGAAAAGCCCGCGCGTGCGAGCGCGGACATCCGGAAAGAGACCCACGAGGATTATCAGGTCATGCGCTCGGCGATCCGGCTCGGGTCGCTGTCGGCGTTCCTGGTCGGTGCGCTGATCGTGTTCTTCAGTCTCGCCGTGGTGCTCGAGCACCGTCGCCGGGAGGTGGCGCTCTTGCGCAGTCTCGGGGCCACCGCGCGACAGGCGGCCGCGGTGCTCGTTCACGAAGCGGCGTGGGTCGGCTTGGTGGGCGCGTTTCTCGGGCTCGTGCTCGCGGTGCCCCTGAGCCTTTTCGCCGCGCGCCTCGGGATCACGACGACCGGACGCGCCCACCTACAATGGCTGAGCTTTCCCTGGCGCCAGATGCTCGTGGTCTCGGCGATTGGCGGGATGACGGCGCTGCTCGGCGTCCTTGCACCCGCACGCAAGATCCTGAAGCTCAAAGTCCCCGAGACGCTGCGCCCGCGCTTTCTGGAAGACGGCGCCGCCCGGGTTGTCGGGCGCCACACGCAGGGGGTCACGCTCATCGTGGTGCCCTTCGCTCTGCTCGTCTACGGCCTCCTCCGTCCGCTCTTTCAGGAGGTCTTGCCGTCGCTCGCCTTTTTCGTGCTCGAGGCGGTGCTCGTGATGCTCGCGCTGTTCGCGCTCTTGCTCTTGGTGCCCGACCTGACCCGCGTCGCCGGCGCTGCGCTCGCTCGCGCGTTCCTCTATGGCCCTCGAGCTGCCAAGCTCTTGACCACCCGGCGCATTCGCAGGCAGGGCCACGATCTGGCGTGGTCGGTCGGCGGCGTCATGCTCGTGTTCGCGCTGCTCCTGTCGCTCCACATTTCGACGCACGCGCTGAAGGTCGAGGTCGCGCGCTTCGGCGAGCAGGCGTTGCAAGGGCACGCCTTCGTCATCGCCCACGACGGTGAGCCAGTTCGCCGCAGGTTTCTTGCCGCCGCCGGGCCTTCGGTCACGGTGACGCGTTTTTCGGGGCGAACCCCGCAGCCGAATCAGGTCGCGGCGGTCCCGCGCGCCGAATTGCAGGCTCTTGCCCGGGCCACGGGACGACCCGAGCTCGTCGAGATTGCGGACCGCTTCGGTGACGATTCGATCGTGCTTTCGACGCTACTGGCGCGGCGACTCGAGCTCGCGGCCGGCGATCGGCTGGAGCTTTCGAGTTCACGCGGCAGCCGTACGCTCCGCGTGACGGCGGTGACGGACGCGCTCGGATTCGTTCCGATGCAGGACACGTACAGGAGGAACAAGACCTACGCGATCGTCGAGGAAGCGAACTATCCGCTGCTCGAGCCGCTCGCGACGCCGATTGGCTCGAACCTGGTGCTCACGGAGTCGAGCGCGAGCGCCGCCGAAGGTTCCGAACTCGCGAAGATCGTGAGGTCACTGCGCAGGTCTGCGGGCTTCCTCGCGACAACGGGAGTAGCGTACGAGGCCGAACGAAAGCGCGAGACCAACAGCGACTTTCTGATCTTCGATCTGATCTTGGTCCTCACCAGCGTGCTCGCCGCCGTGGGTGTCGCGAACCAGCTCATCCTTGCGGTCCACGCGCGCCGCCGCGAAATCGCCCTCTTGCGCGTGCTCGGCATGACGTCCGACGAGATCCAGAAGATGCTGCTGCTCGAAGGCACGTTCGTGGGTTTGCTCGGGGGTGTGCTCGCCGTGTTGCTCGGCGTGCCCCTCGGCTACGCGTCGCTGGCTGCGCTCAAGCTCGTTTCCACCTTCGAGGTGCACTTCGAGCTGCCCTTTCAGTACGTGCTCTTCACCATCGCGGGTGCCGTCGCCGTCGCCGTCGTCGCGTCGATCTATCCGGCCCGACGTGCGGCGAGCGTGCGCTCGGCCGAATTCGTCCACTACGAGTGACGCTCGCGCTCAGACATCGTGACCCGCCCCCGCTGCAGGCCGACCCTGGCACGCCGCGTGTCACCTAGCACTGGAAGTCTTCGTCGATGAAGACGCGCGACACGAGCGGGCGCCCATCGACGCTGCGCACGAGCATCACGCCGTACGACGTGCCGCCGCTATTGTCCGTGACGAAGAATGTCATCGGAACGATGTCGGTTCGGTCCGTGGGCACGAGCTTTCGGTACTTCGAAAGTCGAGCGTGGAGCGCGCGTTTGTCGAGCATCGTCGCGTCAAGATCGAGAAATCTGAGGTACCCGTAGGAACCACGCTGCGGGATCCACATCCGTTCGGACCACTCGCTGTCGGTCATCGGGGGGATGTTGCCCACCAGAAGGTTGTCCCGAGTGAGGCAATCGATGACCTTTGGCAGCGGAGCCCCGTCTGCGGCGGTCATGTTGCGCTGCGAAACGGTAGCGTTTGGCGAACCGCAGCCATCGGTTTCGGGACCGTTCGGGAGGGTAAAGCCGAGAACCTCGAGGTCCGGTGCGCTCAGAGAAACCAAGCGAGCCTGGTCTCTAGCCCGTAACGCCGACAACCACGCCGCTCCCGTTTGGTAGGCGGCGGCGGGGTCGAGGGACGGGTTGATCACGGGCGCAGGTTCCGTCGGCGGAGCAGTCGCTACTGCCGTCGGCTGCTGCGCTTTCTGGACGGGCGCGGCTTGCGGTTCGCCGGGGCTCACTGGTGGTCGTTCACGCTGCGGTCTTGCTCCGCAGGCAAGACTGCACGCGACCGAAAGTGAGATCGCGCTCTTAGCCCAGGACCCCATGGCGTCCCCATTCTGCCATGCCTTCCAACCCTGATGCCCGCGTAACTCCCCCGGTTCGTACGGCCGGGAAATCTTACCATTCTCGGAACGCGTCGGGCTCGATACTGCTCTCAGTGGAGGCCCGCGCGGACACGATGATTCAGTGGAGCTCGATGTGCAGGGCGCTCGGATTGCTCTTCGTCGCGGCGGCATGCGGCGGAAAGATGGCGAGCGACGAACCGGCGAACGACGACGGCGAGTTGGCCCCCGGCGGCAGCGGCGGCACTGGCGGTACCGGCGGCACCGGCGGCACTGGCGGCACTGGCGGCACTGGCGGCACTGGCGGCACTAGCGGCACCGGTGGTGGTGACGCCGGCGCACCGGAAATCACCGATTGTACGTCACCCTTGGGCTACTACGACGCCTGCACGGGCACCTGCGGCTGCGGTCCAGCGACGATGCGACCGAGCATCACGATGACCGCCGCGATCAACGAATGTGGCGGCTACTCGCCTGCCACGATCATCGGCCGCACCGTGTACGCCTGGAACGAATCGGCGGAGCTTTCCGCGGACGGCACTCGATTGAGCTGGCAGGACGGATCGGTGTGGATCCGTCACTGCGATGAGTGATCCGAGCTACGTGCTACTGTTGGTGCCTTGACCTTGAGACCCTGGTGCGGGCGTCTGGGCGCTTTTTTCGTGGTGGGTGTGGCGCCACTCGTCGTCGGCTGCTGCGGCGAGTGCACGCCGGACATGGTTTTCGCGCTGCCGCTCCCGCCGAGCGATGCGTCCACGCCAATCACGGCGGCGTTTTCCCGGTCGCGCGACGCTGCCGCCAATGTCAGTTGCGCATGGATGCCGGGGGCGGACAGCGAAGACGGTGCATGGAGCTGCGAGCCGCGTCCGAAGACGATCAAGCGCTTCCCGGAAGTCACGAGGGTCGAAATGGGCTACGAGTTCGACGGGGCCGGCGCTTGGGTAGCGCGACTCACCGGGCCTGCAGGAACGGCCGACTTCGACCTGCAAGCCGACGACGAGGATCCGGGCGAGGGGTGGCCCGGCTCTTGTCCTTGCTATGGCGATGACCTCACCGTCTACGACGAGCATTTCGATGCGGTCCGTTTCGCGCCTCCAGAGTTTGGTCAGCCCTGCACAGACCCCTCCGACTGCCCATCGGACATGTCCTGCGGACCCAGCCAAGCGCCGATGAAGTCCTGCGGCTACCCCTGCTTCGGGCACGCCTGCTTCTCCGGGTGGACGTGCGAGAGTGATTGGTGCTTGCCCTCCCCGTAGCGGGGCGACCTCAGTAGCGCGATCCCACCGTCACCCCCGGCAACCGGCTTCGGATTTCCGCCAGCTCTTCGGCGGTGAACGTCAGCTTCCAGGCGGCCAGGTTTTCCATCAGCCGTTCGGCGCGACGCGTGCCGGGGATGGTGAAGATGTCGTCGCCCTGGGCGAGCACCCAGGCGAGGGCCACCTGCGCTTCCGTAGCGCCCTTCTGCGCGGCGGTGTCGCGGATCAACTCGACGAAGCGAGCGTTCTCGGCCAGCGCTTGGTCGCTGAAGCGCGGGTTATTGCGCCGCCAATCGTTGTCGTCGAGCACCTCGCGGTTGGGGATCGCGCCGGTGAGAAAGCCGCGGCCGAGCGGCGAATACGCGACGAAGGCGATGCCGAGGTCGCGGCACGCCGCGAGAACGCCGTCCTGTTCCACGTCCCGGCTCCAAAGCGAGTACTCGGTCTGTAGGGCGGTGACCGGGTGCACGGCGTGGGCGGCGCGAAGCTGCGCAGCCGAAAATTCGCTCACGCCGATGAAGCGCACCTTGCCCGCCTGCACGAGCTCCTTCATCGCGCCCACGCTTTCCTCCACCGGCACGTTCGGGTCCGGACGATGCTGATAATAGAGGTCGATCGTCTCGCGGCGGAGGCGCTTGAGGCTCTTTTCGCAAGCTTCCTTCACGTACTCCGGGCGGCCGCACAGGCCGAGCCACTCGCCCTCGGGTCCCCGGCGAGCGCCGAACTTCGTCGCCACCGTCACCTGATTCCAGCGGCCCGAGAAAGCCTTCGAGAGCAGTTCCTCGTTGTGGCCGACACCGTACACGTCCGCGGTGTCGAAGTGGTTGATGCCGAGCTCGATGGCGGAGTGCAGGACCTTGGTGTGGGCCGCTTCGTCGCGCGTGCCACCGTAGAATTCCGACATGCCCATGCATCCGAGGCCGATGCGGCCGACCTGAAGCGTGCTGTTGCCAAGGGTCTTGGGGGTGTTGGTCATCGCGGTCACCTCACGTCACAGATAGTCGCCGGGGGCCCGCAGGGCTTTCCCGTTCCTCCACCGAGCTTGCCTAATCCTACTTATCTAGAGAGAAACCACCTCGCGCCGGGCCGTCTGGTCTACGCTCCCCGTCGGAGGCGAAAAGGTGCCCTTGGAAGCTCTCACCGAACGAGCCAGCGCCTGGATTGCTGCGCATGAAAATGGCTATCCGGGGCCCGTCCAGCCGGTCGAAGGTCTGGCGCTGCTTCGCTCCCACGCGCCGAGCTCGTTCGACGCGACGCTGTACGAACCCGTCTTATGCCTGATCCTACAGGGTAGAAAACAGATCTCGCTCGGCGAGGAGACCTGGTCGTTCGGGCCGGGAGAGTGCCTGCTCGTGAGCCACGACCTCCCCGTGCGCTCCCGGATCACGAAGGCTCCATACTTGGCGCTCGTCTTCGAGGTGGATGTTGCGACGGTCAGGAAGCTCTACGACGAGGTCACGGAGTCGGCCCTCTACGGCGAGCGCGCTCGCGCTGCGGAAACACATCGGGCGGACCCGGGCTTGATCGATGCTCTCGATCGATATCTCGCGCTCGCAGATGCGCCCGCGGACGCGAAGGTGCTCGGTCCGCTCGTCGAGAAAGAGATCCATTACCGATTGTTGGTGGCGCCGTTCGGCGCGATGCTGCGCCGTCTCATTCGCCACGACAGCAACGCGAGCGCCATCGCCCGCGCGATCGGTCACATCCGTGGCGACATCCGCTCGGCGATCGAGATCCCAGAGCTCGCGCGGAAGGTCGGCATGAGCACGTCGGCGTTCCACAAGCACTTCAAGGCGGTCACCTCGACGACACCGCTCCAATACCAAAAGGAGCTTCGCCTGCTCGAGGCAAGGCGACTCCTCCAAGCGAGCGGCGCCTCCGTCACCGCCGCCGCCTACGAGGTCGGCTACGAAAGCTCGAGCCAGTTCAGCCGCGAGTACGCGCGCAAGTTCGGAATGCCTCCGAGCCGAGATATCGCCGAGCTTCCGGGTGAGGGCTAGCGCGCATCTGCTCTAGGCGCGGCCGGTGCCGTCGAAGTCGATCCGCTTGGCGGCGCGACGGAGCAGGCTGACCGTGTCGGCATCGAAGTGGAAGGCTCTCAGCAGGCTTTCGACGCCATAGCCGGGCGCCCGCTCGCGCACCTTCGCGGCGAACTTTCGAGCATCGTCCTTGCGGTTGGCGAGGACCAGGCATTCGGCGGCAATGGCCAGGATGTGGACGTGCGCGTTCGGTCTGCTCGTCGCCCGCGTCGCCCAATCGGCTGCCTCCTCGAGTTCGCCCAGGCGTATGTGCGCGATCGCCCTGCTGGCGAGCATGGCGAACTGGAGCGGGTCGAACGGCGAGAGCTGGCGTGACGTGTTGGTGGCTTCGATGGCGGCGCGCGGGTCGCCGGCCTGGCTGTGAACGAAGCCGAGCGTGTAGTGCCCGAGGGCAAAGTTCGGGCTGAGCTTGACCGAGTGCTCGAGTGAGCACACCGACTCCCGTTGCTCGCCGCGGAGCCAGAGGGCGCGGCCCATCGCCCAGTGCGCACCGGGGTCACGGACGTCGGCGTCGAGGCTCCGGCTCGCCGATTCGAACGCCAAACCGATCTGGCGGTCGCGGTCGGGGGTCAGGTCGAGGAACGCGTTCTGGAAATGGGTGAACGAAAGCCCCGCGTGCGCGCGCGCAAAGGTCGGATCGAGGCGCAGGGCCTGGCCGAAGAACTGCTCGGCCTCGCGATTGTCAGCGCCGTTGAACTTGTACATGTGCCAGAGGCCGCGGTGATAAGCCTCCCAGGCGTCGAGCGAGTTCGGCGGCTTGAGCAACGCGCGGTGGCTTTCGGCCGTTTCTATTTCCTCGGAGATCGAAGCGACGATGCGGTCGACGATCGCGTCGAGCACGCCGAACGTCTCGTCGGCGGTGGTTTCCAGCTGATCCGTCCAGACGATGCGCGCCGTCTCCGTCTCGGCGAGCTCGACGGTGACCGAAAAGCGTGCGCCGTCGCGGCGCAGCGCACCGCTCACGACGTAGTCGACGTTCAAGAGCCGTGCCGCTTCCTGGGCGGCGAGCGCTCGCTCACCGAGGGCGTATACCGTGCCGCGAGCGATGACGAACAGAACCCTGAGCTTGGCGAGCCGGGTGATGACGTCGTCCGTGATCCCGTCGGCGACGCTACTTCGCGCTTGATCCCCGTGAGAGCGATCGGCGAACGGCATGACGGCAACCGATGCCCGGCGATTTCCGCGCGCCACGGCAGGGGCAACGCCCGGCGGGGCGGGAGCCGTCATTTCGACGGCGCCGGCGGGAGCCTCGCGTGCCCTCGCCTTGAGCGCGGCAAAACACACGCGCAGCGCCGTTCCGTCGAGCCCCTCTTGCGCAAAAGAGCGCAACGCCGACGAGAGGTGGTCTTCCGCGTCGCGCAGGGATCCGTGCAGCGCGAGCGCCTCGAGCATGAGCTCATGGGCTTTCGTCTCGAACGGAGCGAGCGCGAGCCAGGCCGCGAGGCGGTTTAGCCTCTCGTCGGAGCCCGGTGACGATCGGCCCGCGAGCTCCGCGAGCACGGCCACCTGCGTGGCGCGGTAGCGCCGGCGCTCGGCCGTTAGCCAGCCGATGAACTCCGAGCTCTCGTCGATCAGGATCCCCTCGAGGAAGTCGCCGCCGAACCGACCGGAAAGCGTGACAAGCTCCTCGGACGACAGCGTGTCGATGCCGCGCTTCACGGCGCGATCGATCTCGAGCGCGTCGACCGTGCAATCGGACAGGTCGAACGCGACGCGTGCACCGTCGACAGCAAGGACGCGTTCGCGTGTTTCGTCGTCGAGAAGGGCGCGCAACTTGCTCAGGCACCAGCGGAGCTCGCCGCGCGGATCGTTCGGCGCGTCCCACAAAAGGTCGCACAGGCGCGAGCGAGTGACCGGCCCCGGCGAAAGGGCGACGAACGCCAGGAGGGCGCGTACCTTGCGTGAGCGCGGCAGCGCGAGGACCTGTCCGCCGCGGCTGACCACGACGGGGCCGAGCAAGCAGATGCTCGGGCCGCGCTCGGTTTCCACGGTCTCTTCCACGGCCCGATCCATGGCGCCGGGTCTATAGTACACGGACCAAATACCCGGAGAGATTTCGATGATTTACGAAAGCGTCTCGGAGCTGATCGGCCGCACCCCCGTCGTTCGCGTCCGCCGGCTAGCTCCCGCCCAGGTAGAGATCTACGTGAAGCTCGAGTCCGAAAACCCCGGGGGCTCCGTGAAGGATCGCCTGGCGCTCGGGATCGTCCTCGACGCCGAGCGCCGCGGTCAGCTAGCGCCGGGCCAGACGGTGGTGGAGGCAACCTCGGGAAACACCGGAATCGCCCTCGCGATGGTGTGCGCCGCCCGCGGCTACCCGTTCGTGGCGGTGATGCCCGAGTCCTTCTCGGTGGAGCGGCGCCAGATCATGCGGGGCTACGGAGCAAAGGTCGTACTGACACCAGCCGCCGGGCGGGCGTCCGGCGCCGTCGAACTCGCGGCCCGGCTGGCCAAAGAGCGCGGCTGGTTCCTCGCCCGTCAGTTCGAAAACGAGGCGAACCCCGCCTATCACCGGCAGACGACCGGTCCCGAGATCCTCGAGGATTTCGCGATGCGGCGGCTCGACTACTGGGTCACGGGCTGGGGTACCGGGGGCACGCTGACCGGCGCGGGCCAGGTCATCAAGTGCGCCAGGCCGGAGACCCGGATCGTGGCTTGCGAGCCCCAGGGTGCGGCGCTGCTCGAGGGGAAAGAGTGGAAGCCGCACAAGATCCAGGGCTGGAACCCGGACTTCATGCCGGCCGTGCTCGATCGCGACGTTTACGACGAGGTGGTGACGGTCACCGATGAAGCCGCGATCGAGTCCGCTCGAGCCCTGGCGCGGAGCGAGGGCATCTTCTGCGGGATCTCGGCGGGGGGCACGTTTGCGGCCGCACTCGAGGTGGCGAAGCGGGCGGATGCGGGCAGCGTGATCCTGGCCATGCTCCCCGACACCGGCGAGCGCTACCTGTCCACGGTTCTGTTCGAGGGCGTGGAAAAGGAGTCGGACACGATCTGACCATTTCCCACGCTGCGTCCCATGCTTTGTCCCTCGTCCAATGAGGATTCTCCTGTTCGGAGGTTCGACATGAACGCAATCAATCCGAACATCAATCCGAACAAAGCACTGTGGGAAAAGGGAGACTTCACGCGCATCGCCGAGACGATGAGGAACAGCGGTGAAGCGGTCGTGGAGGCGATTGGCGTCACCCGGGGCATGAAGGTGCTCGACCTCGGATGCGGCGACGGCACGACGGCGGTGCCGGAGGCGAAGCGCGGAGCCGACGTGCTCGGCGTCGACATTTCGCGCCCGCTCGTCGAGGCGGCGAACCGGCGAGCAAAAGAGCTCGGGCTCACGAACCTCGTGGCCCGCGAGGGCGACGCCTGCGATCTGCAAGGGATCGAGAACGGACGCTTCGACCTCGTGGTGAGCGTCTTCGGCGCGATGTTCGCACCCAAGCCGTTCGACGTGGCCAAGGAGATGATTCGAGTCACCCGTCCGGGCGGGCGCGTCGTCATGGGCAACTGGATCCCGAACGATCCGACGCTGGTGGCGCAGATCCTGAAGATCAGCTCCTCGTACACGCCGCCCCCTCCGGAAGGCTTCATCAGCCCGATGACGTGGGGCGTCGAGGATCACGTGATCGAGCGGTTCGCGAGCGCGGGAGTGACGAAGGACAAGATCGCCTTCGTTCGCGACACGTACACATTCGAGTTCCCCGGTTCGCCGGCCGCGTTCCTCGGCGTGTTTCGTGACTACTACGGGCCGACCATGAACGCCTTCGATGCGTCGAAGAAGACCGGCCGGGAGGCGGCGCTGCAGCGAGAGCTCGAAGAGTTGTTCGAGCGGGAGAACAAGAGTGGAAGCAAAACCACGACGACGATCCCGGCCACGTTCTTGCGCGTGACCGTGAGTCGTTGACGCCCGTGGCATCTGGCCGGCACCCGCCTACGTGGGGGCCGGCCAGGGCTAGAGCGCATCTAGACGTGCTCCAACCCGACTCCAAGAAAGAACGCGGTCAGGCGCGGAGGGCCCCGAGAACCTGTTCGGCGCGAGGGCGCTGGGCGGCGTCCGTCGCGAGGCAGGCGAGAATGACATCGCGAACGGGCTCGCTCGCGCCCCCATCCGTCAGTGCGGCGCTCGTCTCGGTGGAGAGCTCGGCCATCGTCAGCGCCGGCACCGTCTTGAATGGGTACGTTCCGGTGAGAAGCTCGTAGGCGATGATCCCGAGGGCGAACACGTCCGCGGGTGTCCCGGCGGCTCGACCACCGTGTGCAGCCTCGGGAGCCATGTACCTGAGTGTTCCGAGCACGGCGTTCGTTTGGGTGAGTCCCTGGGGATCGGGCGCGCCGGACGCCAGCGTTGCCAGGTGGGGGTCGACACCGACTCCGTCCGTATCTCCGAGACGGGAGATGCCGAAGTCGGCGATCTTTGCATTGGGCCACTCTCCGCGGCTCGAGAGGAGCACATTCGAAGGTTTGAGGTCGCGGTGAATGACCCCGAAGTGATGCAAGGTCGAAAGTCCGTCAGCGATCTGGCGAAGCACGTGGAGCGCCCACGCGATCCGACCGAACTCGCCTCGCCGATCCTCGAGCGAACCACCGGTCATCAGCTCCATCACGAGGTACGGGACACCTCGCCCGACCCCGATATCGACGATGGAGATCAGGTTCTCGTGCTGCAATCGTGCGCCGATCTCGGCCTCGCGCGCGAAACGTGCCGCCTGCGTGCTCGTGATTGTTCCCGATACGGCCTTCAGCGCGAGCCGCTCGGAATCGCCGAGTCGTTCGACTTCGTAAACAGAGCCCATCCCACCCGATCCGAGCAACGACAGAACGCGGTACCGCTCGTCGATTCGATCTCCGATCCGAACCCCGGAACCCGTGACGCTCGAGTCCGCGCGGACGAGCGCCTCTCCGAGGTCCCGCGAACGCTCGGCGACCTGCCGTCCGATTTCGCGCTTCAGCGACGCTTCGGCTCGGACTTGCTCCTCCGCCAGCTTGGCTTCGGCGGCGTCGACGACCCGGCGCTCGTAGTAGACGATGGCGCCGAGCATCACGGTGCAGCCGACGACGTTGGTGATCCGATCGATGAGCGCATCGGCCTCGCCGAGCACGATCTGCGGCGTCCTCGGCCCGAGGAACGGCTCCAGTATGAAGGCAAGCCCAGCCACGATGGCCACGGTCCACATCGTTCGCGCATGAGCCGGCGGGTACACGAAGAAGGCCACGGCGAGCAGGGTGGCAAAGTAGAGCTGGCTCAGCTGTCCGATGCCGAAAAGCCAGGTCGCTATGCCGACCCAGACGCCGGCGCTGGCGAACAACAAGGTCGTGGCAAGCCAGTGCCACCCGCGCGACCGAAACCAGAGACTCGTCGCTGCGCTCGCGAACCACGCGCCTTGGCCGGTGGCGACCTCGACGCTTCCCACCTTCCAGACCAGCGGCAGGGCCGGAAGGTTTACCAGGATGCCCACGTACGTCGCCATATTCGCGAGCACGATGAACTTGGCCTCGGTCTCCGGAAGGTCTGGGCCGATGCCGAGCCGGGTGGCACGTCTGAGGCCACGCGCGAACGACGAAGTCCAGCGGGACATCCGAGCATGATCTTCAGGGAGAGGCCCCGCAAAGTAAAGCGCGTCGCCGTGTCAGCTTGACCGCGGAAGACGTGTGGCCGACCTTCCTGACCCTCCATGTGGATTGGCGACCTCCTGTTGGACCGCTACCGAATCGAGCGGCCGATTGGCAGTGGGGGCATGGCGTCGGTGTTCGCCGCGACGGACGAGCAAGCCGGCGGACGGGTAGCCGTCAAGGTCATGGACATCATGACCGCTACCGCGCAGAAGCGGTTCAAGCGAGAGATCAGCGTGTTGTCCGAGCTCTCGCATCCAGGAATCGTCCGCTATCTGGCCGACGGTGAAACGAAGGCGGGCGAGCCCTTCCTGGTGATGGAACTCTGGTCGGGGCAGGACCTGGCCCAGAGACTCAAGCTCGGGCCTCTTCCACTCGAGGACGCCCTTCGGCTCTTTGAGCGGGTCGTGGAGTCCCTGTGCGCGGCGCACGCGCAGGGCATCGTGCATCGCGACTTGAAGCCCAAGAACTTGTTCCTGGTCAACGACTCGGTTGACCAGGCGATCATCCTGGACTTCGGCGTCGCGCACGCCCGAAACGCGCCGCAGAAGTTGACCGAAGCGGGCACGTCGATCGGCACCGTGGGGTACATGGCGCCCGAGCAGGCGTCCGGGGAGGGCGTGGCCGATGCCCGCGCCGACGTGTTCTCGCTCGGGTGTGTCCTTTTCGAAGCGCTGTCGGGCCGTCCTGCCTTTCCCGGCAAACACCGGATCGCGGTTCTCGCCAAGATCATCTCCGAGCCTCCGCCTCGGGTCAGCGACCTCACCGCCGGTCCGATGAGCGATCTCGATCGGCTGCTTTCGCGGATGCTGGCCAGGTCACCCGACGACAGGCCAGCCGATGCCGAGGCGTTGCGCCGGGAGCTCGAAGCCATCCGTGGTAAACGGTGAGCCAGATGAGGCTCGACGGGTTAGGGCAGCGGGCTGTCTTTGCTTCGGCGCTCGCGGTCGCCACGTTCGTGACGCGGGGTGCGTTCGCCGAAAGCACCGCGAACGAGAAACTTGCTCCTGGCGTCCCGGGCGCGCCGGGAGTGGCGGCCGCGGGGAGCGCGCCGGCCGTTCCGACGCCTGCAGGTGACGAAGACGCGCCGCCCGATGACGGCTGGCCCGACCTTTCGAGCTTTCTCGACGAGAAGTACGGATTCCTCCCGGTGGCGATGCCGATCACCGAGCCTGCGATCGGGTACGGCGTTGCCGGGGGGCTTGCGTTCATCAGTCAGCCGTTCGGCGCCGCGGCCAAGGGCCTCGGGCGGCCCGACGTCACGTTCGTCGGCGGGTTCGGGACCGAGAACGGCAGCTGGGGCGTCGCTGCGATGGACATGCGCTACTGGCTTCACGAGCGCGTCCAGACGCTCGCGGGCTTCGTCTACGCGTCGGTGAACCTCGACTTTCACGGTATCGGCGAAGACAGCCTGCTCGAAGACAATCCGATCCGGTACAACCTGAACCCGAAGGGCGGGATGGTGAACGCGAAGTATCGCTTCGGCGACACGCGGCTCTGGGCCGGCCTCGGCTACACCTTTGCGCACATCGACGTGACGGTGGACGCTCCGGAAAACCGTCCGCGGCTGCCCGACTACGACGACGCAACGAGGATCGGCGGTCTCACGCTGGCCGGGACACTGGACACCCGGAACAACTTCTTCACGCCGACCGCCGGCTTTTTCGTCGATGTTTCCTTCAACCCGTACGCGAAATGGCTCGGCGGCAGCGACAACTTCCAGCGCGCAGCGCTGACGGCGATCGAGTACCTGCCCCTGCCGCACCGCCTCTATCTCGGCGTCCGTGAGGACGTCGCCGCGGCCTTCAGTGACCCACCGTTCTTCCTCAAGCCCTACGTCGGCCTCCGCGGGGTGCCGGTCATGCGCTACCAGGGGGACACCATTGCGCAGCTCGAAGCCGAGCTCCGCTGGCAATTTTACGGAAGGTTCAGCCTGGTTGGGTTCGGGGGTGGGGGCATCACCACGAACGAGTTTCGGTGGGGGAACGCGACGACCGCCGTCGTTTCCGGTGGCGGAGGTTTCCGTTACGAGCTCGCCCGGCGCTACGGCATCCACATGGGCGTCGACGTCGCTTTCAGCAGGGATACGGCGGCTTTCTACATCCAGGTGGGCAGCGCCTGGATGCGGCCCTAGGCCTGCCCGTGGGCGCCAGGGGTGGTAATTGACGGTGTCCTTGCAGTCTTTGCAAGAAGTTCACCGGCCCAGATCTCGGACCGCGAGAGTGGGAATATGCAGCAGACCGCCAGCCCCCTGAGGAACCGCCATCGCCTCCTCCACGAACAGGCTCGCTACATCCGCCGGGCGGCCGGCACGCCGTCCGGGAGTGCTCAGGCTCGCCCTTTTGGGGGCCGTCCTCGCCGTTTGCTGTGCCGTGCCGGACTACGTTTTCGTGCCCCCGAGCCAGGGGAACTGTTTCGATCGGCAGCTGAACGGTTCGGAAACTGACATCGACTGTGGCGGCAGCTGCCAGGCATGCCCGAACGGAAGGCTCTGCCGCCAGGACGCAGACTGCGCGATCGCCAGCTGCATCGACCACACCTGCCAGGCAGCCCACTGCGTTGACCAGATGCTCAGCGACGGGGACGGGGAGACCGACGTCGATTGCGGGGGAATGGATTGCCAGCGCTGTGGGGTGCGCCAGGGCTGCCTGGTTGCCTCCGATTGCAGCAGCAACGCCTGCGACATGGGCGTGTGCATTGCAACCGGGTGCGACGACGGCGAGGTCGGCGGCGGCGAGACCGATCTGAACTGCGGGGGCGGAACGTGCCCTCCGTGCGGCGTCGGCATGCGCTGCGAGCTTGGCGGTGATTGCTCGCTCGGGATCTGCCTCGGGGGGCTTTGCAGCACGGAAGCATGCGGCAACGGGATGCGTGATGCCGACGAGGAGGGTGTCGATTGCGGTGGCGCCTGCCCAAAGCCCTGCGATGCCGCGGCGAAATGTTCGAACGAGCGGAAGGGCGAGGTCGAGACGGACGTGGACTGCGGGGGCGGCACCTGCCCGCGTTGCGCGGACGGGCTCGATTGCTTGGTCGATGCGGACTGTCTGGGCGACGTGTGCACGAACGGTACGTGCAGTGCGCCGTGCGTCGGGGACGACTGTGGGCTCGGCGGTGCCGACGGTGCCGGCGGCACTGGGGGTAGTACCGGTGGCACCGGTGGCTCTGACACCACCGGCGGCACCGGCGGGACGGGTGGGACCGGCGGCACGGAGGCCACTGGTGGCACGGGCGGCACAGAAGTGGCTGGTGCGGGAGGCAGCGGAGGCAGCACCTCGGGCGGAGCGGGAACAGGTGGGGACGCAGGCACGGGGGGCTCGTCCGCGGCCGGCGGTATCGCGCAGGGAGGAGCGGGCACTGGGGGTGACGTTGGCGGCGCCGGAGCCGGTGGCTCCGCCGGGAGCGCAGGCGCGCCGCAAGGTGGAGCCGGAATGGGTGGCGCCGGCACCGGGGGTTCGTCGACCGGTGGCGCCGGCGCGGGCGGCATGCAGCCGGTCGGACCTCCGACCTGTGCGGGCTGTGCGCGGCTCGAGGTGCCGCTCGGGTCTCCCTCACACTGGGCGAACTACGCCATCACGCTCGCGAGCACGATGAACTTCAGCTCGGCCGTGATCACCATGCGCGTGTATCGGGAAGCGGGCTCCGGCGGGCAGGTCAAGGGCTACATTCAGCACAGCGGGTCACCCGATTACCTGCAGCTCTTCCAGAGCGTTCCGGTCGAGCTCGCCTCGATCGACGGCTGGGAGGACGTCGTGTGGAACGTGGGCACCCAAACGGCAAGCTACGACAAGACGATCGTCGGCCGAGTCGGTGTGCAGATCACCGGAGCCGGCGCGACGACTTGGACCAATCCCACGGTGGTGTACATCGACTCGATCACGGTGACCGGCGTTAGCGCCGGGCCGTGGAGGTTCGACGCGAGCGGGTCGATCTCGACGACGCTCGCGACCAGCGCGCCGGCGGGCGTTCTCTTCTGCAACTCCGGGGACAACCCGGTCGCCGGCTCGGCCGTCCGCTGGTACTCCATGTGAGGGCGAGGTCGCTCAGGGTGTCAGGCTCAACGAGCCGGCGTCGAGGTCGATCTCGTAGTAGCCGTGAGCATCCCAGGCGAGCTCCTCGTCGCCTTGCGTCAACGTGCCGCCGTCGACCGCCACGCGGAGCTTTCGCCCGCCCGGGAAGCCTGAGGGGAGCGACCAGGTCCACGTCGTCGTGCCGTCGTCGGCAACGGTCGGCGTGGTCGCCTCGAACGTGCGCTGGCCGAGCCAGTACGCGCCGACGTTCGCCACCGTGTCGATCCACACGCCGACCTCTTCCGCGTGCTCGATGCTGCCCGTGATGCTGCCGATGTCGACCCCGGCGTACCAGTTCTGGCTCGTCGGCAAGATCGAGTGAAAAAGGAAGATCAGCCACAGCCCGCCACTCGCGGCGGCGTCGATGCGCCCGCTGAACACGTCGGCGGCCTCGCCTCCGGCCGCCGCGTAGACGGGCAGATTGAAGGGATTCGACGAGTCGTTCGTGCCGACCATGCCCGAGTTGACGCCGCGCGCGAGAAAGAAGCGCGCCGGCGCGTATTCCTGGAACCCTCCGTCCCCGAACGGGAACGCGAACGTCCAGACGTCGGCCTGGCCGAGATCGGTCTCGATGTGCGCCGTGCAGTCGTCGATCTCTTTCTCGATGCTGCCCGCGTTCGTGGTGCAGCCGCTGAGATCAGCGTGGCAGTGATTCACGGTGTGATTGCCGATCTCGTGACCGAGGGCGATCGCCTCTTGCCAGGTGGCGGTGTAGCCGCTCAGACCACGGGCCGACGAGTTGATGTAGTGAGTCATGCGCACGCCGGTGTCCCGGAGCTCCGCCCAATGCTCGAGCTGCGAGGGCTGTGAGTCATCGAGCGTGTACGAGACGGCGGCACTGAACCCGGCCCAGGGAATGACCCGCAGGTTTTCGGCCGCACCGTCCGGGGGCGGCACATCGTCGGCGCCCGGCGGCACCGGCAGCGGCGTTTCGATGACGGCGCCCGGACCTCCTCCGCCCGAACCACCGGAGCCTCCGGTGCCTCCCGCGCCGGCGCCCTGCGAGTCACCGTCCGATCCGTCGCCGCAAGCTGGCGACAGCGCGACGAAACCGGCGATGACGGCGATGCTCGAGACGTGCTGGGCGAAGCGCTTCATGGCGCCCTGTCTATCACGCGCATGGGGCCTGAACCTCTCAAGAATGGTGGGGTTATCTCACGCGCGTCGGCGGGCGAAACGGGATGAGCTAGAGTTGAGATGGTGGATTGGACTGGCTGCTCATCGCGCCAGGCGCTCGTGTGGGCGTGCTGCACGGTTTCGCTAGCGGGAGCGTGCGGAAGAACGAACCTCGGCGCGATACTGGTGGATGACGGCAGCGCGGGCGCTGGTGGGGTGGGGGCGTCGAGCGCATCGGGAACGGGAGGTCTCGGCACGGGCGGAACGGTGCCGGGCTCCGGTGGTGGGTTGAACGGCGGCGACGCGGGTGCGGGCGGCGCGGCGATCAGCACGGGGGGCACCGGATTTGGCACCGGCGGGGCGGGAATCAACACGGGGGGCGCGGGCGGCAAGGCGATCAACACGGGCGGCGCCGTGAACGCGGGTGGCTCGGCGGGTGCGGTCATCGAAACGGCGCTGCCGGATGGCTCGTTCGATCTCGTGTTCGACGAGTTCTATCTCGAAGGCAGGCCGTCGAGTGCGCCGCTCGTCGGTTTTCTCCTGCGCGTGGATCTTTTCGATCGCGGGTTCGGGCTCCAGGGGTTGGTGACGCCACGATGGGGCGAAGCGGTGCCTGTCGCCGTGCGTGTCGAAGGGCTGACGCTCGTGCTCGTGGGCGACAGCGTCGTCGTCGAGGACCCCGGCGAGTTCTGGGGCTTCGAGGATTCGCTCGGCAGCATCGTGCTCCCGATCGACCGCGAGGGCCGCCTGGTTCTCGGCAACGGGGCCACCGGAGCTGGTGTCGAGCGACGAGGTGAGGACGAAGTCCACCCGTTCGAGGTGCTCGGCCGCATCGATCTCGACCGCACGCCGCCCGAGATCCGCAGCGACTCGCAATCGGAGTACGGCCCTCCGTCCGCCCTCTTGCCCTGGGATCCGGTCGTCATCCGGGTCGCCGAACCGCTCTCGGCCCCGGCCATCGGCGACAACATCGTGCTCACGCCCGAGGGTGCCCCGATGGCGCCGATCAGCGCGACCTTCGGGTACTCACCCCCGGACGCGCTGCTCGCGTTCAGGGGCATCACCGTGATGACCGGCCAGCTCAAGGCGTGGGATGGCCTGCTCGAAGGCGGTGACCTTGCCGTCACCGCCAGGCCCGACGTCCCCGACTGGTCGGGGAACCTGCTCGCCAGCGACACGCGGATCGAGATTCCGTACGTCCATCTCGGCATCCCGGTCAGCAACCACACCTTCACGCTCGACGAAGAGGTCGCGCGCTGGGGCTACACCGCCTGGTCGGGGTTCCCCCCCGAATTGCCCTGCGAGAGCTCGACCTGCGTCCAGATCGGTCCCGTTCCCGACTTCAGCTGCGACGAACGCTCGGGCATCGCCGGCGTCTTGAGCACGTTTTCCCCTGCCGGTGCCAGCTACCGCATCGACTACTCCGTGCGCGCCGAAGGTCCGTGGCCCGAAGGCAAGGTCGCGTTCATCGTCCAGACGGCGGATTTCGGCGCCTACGCTGGCGAGACGCGTGTCTTCGGTCCCGAGCTCGTGAACCTCGGCGACGGGGTCGGCGATCTCCACTACGCGAGCGGGCCACTGAGCGTCGAAATCTCGTACCCCATGGGCCACGTCATCCCCGGAGCCATCGGCTTCGGGATCTTCCTTGCCTCGGACGTGTGTGACGGCGGCGGGCCGCGCTACAGCGTGATCGTCGACTACGTCGAGCAGTGACGGAAATCATGCGCCCGTAAGAAAACCCCGCTAGTCACAACAGAACATTGGTGTACCCCGCGCAGGGGAGCTGTTGGGCGCATTCCCAGCGCACGGCGGAAAGCGCCTGCACGAGGCAATCCCGCATCGCCACGGTCACGGTTGTGGTCGTGGTGAGGAGTTGGGGGCAACCGTTCTCGAACGAGAGGCGGATGATCACGTCCTGTGGACCTCCGCATCCCTCGAAAATGCGCGAAAGCATGCGATCGGCATTGATCTTGGCGGACGGTGGGTAGCCATGGCCCGCCGCCGCGTCGCAGCGTGTCGGCGTGCGTTCGGCGCAGCCCGTCACGTCGAACTCGACCATGCTCGAACCGACCGAGCTACAGACCATCCCGCACGCGTCGCCGTTCGCAAGCCAGGTGCCCTGCAGGCACCACAGCACCTGCTGGCGACTCTGGTTCTCGTCTACGGTTATCGCGTAGCGACAAACCTGGTCTACCATCGCACAAGCGGTGCCATCCGTTGGCGCGGTCGTGGGGCAACCGAGCGCCAGCTGTTCTGCGCGGGAAGGCTCCAAGCAGTCCCCGATCGGCACGCCGTCCCTCGTTGGAAGTCCGCCGACACCGCCTCCCCCTGAGACGCCCTCGGGAACGGGTGAATCGCGTCGACTCTCGCCGCCGCACCCGAGCCAGAGTCCGCCAGCGACGGCCAGCGACGCGACACCCCGGAACGCGCGAGAACGGTTCACCGACGGCAATCGTACCCGACACGTGGCCGCGTCATGATCGGTTCCAGGGCAAGTCAATGCTGGGATTGACAGACCAGGCAGCCGTCGCCGGTGCAGTTCTCGCGATGAACGCAGCTTCCGAGTTTGCCCGGTGAAAACTCACACGTCTGTCCAAAGCGTTTGCACGGCTCCGCCTGGGTCGTGTCCGGCCTACGGTTCGTCTTGGCCGGACACGCCGTGAGAACGAGCGCCACGAGGACGAGGGGGCGGACGGTCGGCACGCCGAAAGTGTAGCGACTTCCCCTGCGACCCGCAGCGCCAGGTTGCGACGCCGAGCGCCGCGAGTTAGAAGCGCGGCGGACGACAGGAGGATCGCAGTGTTTTCAACGAAACTAGTGCGGGTATTCGCGATTGGGCTTTTCGCGGTGGCGTGTGGCGGGGCAACGGACGCACCGAAGGGTGCCGCCGACGCGGCCGCGCCGGCCGGTACGTTCATCTACGCCCCGACGCTCGACAAGCCGTACCGTGAATCGATGCGCCGCTACGAGGAGATGTCGATTCCGGGCTCGCCGCTCAAGGATGCCGAGCAGTGGACGATGGAATGGGAGGCCGTGACGACGCGCGAGAACAACCTGTTCAAGCGTTCGCTCAAGCTCGTCAGCCTGAAGCTGAACGTGAACGGCGTCGATCAGCTGCGCGGTGACGAGGTCAAGGCCAGCATGGTGACGCTCCAGGTTCTCACCGACAAGGACAGCAACGTGGTCGACGTGCGCGGCGCCGAAGATTTCTCGGCGGCGATCGTCGCCCTCGGCGCACCCGAAGCACAGCCGGCGCTGAAGCGCATCTTCTCACCGGCGCGGATGAAGGCGCTCGCCGTCCTGCGGAGCATCGAACAACACGCCGACTTCGTCGGTCGACCGTCGAAGGTGGGCAGCGAGTGGATCGCCACCGACACTGGCGGCGGGGCATCGAGAACCATCAAGGTGCTCAAGGAGGTTCCCTGCGGGGCGAGTCACTGTGTCCAGGTATCGCGGACGTACGACGTGGACCGCCAGGCCGTGTTCTCGGAAGTCTCGGAGCGCGTGGGGGCCTTCGTGCACTCCCAGGGCGGCGACCCCAGCAAGGTGACGCTCAAGGACATGAAGCTCGTCCTCGAGGACCAGTTCCTGATCGATCCGGCAACCATGAACGTTCACGGCGGCCGCTTCGAGCGAAACACGACGCTCCTCGTCGCCGGCCCGACCGGCGAGCTCTCGATCGCGTTTCGGATCCGGCGCGAGACCGACAACGTCTATTGAGCCGGGAGAGCCCGGTCGCGGGTCGTAGGACCCGTGAAGCTCGCCCACCTCTCGGTCGCTCTTGGCTCCGGCCTCGCCTTTTCGCTCGGTTGCAACACGGATACCGGCCTGATCGCTCCGTCGGGAGCGGGGGGCGCCGCCGCCGGCCAGGTAGGGCAGGGGGGGGCGACTGCCGGCGCGGGGTCGGCCGGCACCGGGGGAAAGAGCGCGGAAGCGGGAACGGCAGGAAGCTCGGTCGGTGGAACCAGCGGCGGAGCCGCTCAAGGGGGTGCCGCCGGCGCCGGAGCGCTGGGTGGTTCCGGCGGCGGCTCAGCGGTTGGCGGCAAGGCCGGTAGCACCGGGACCGGAGGCTCGAGCGGGCGCGACTCGGCGGGCACCGGTGGCGTGACAGAAAGCGGCGGCACTTCCGGGCTCGGCTCGGGCGGCACGTCGGGGCTCGGCGCGGCCGGCGACGATGGTGACCCGCCCGACGAGGAGATCCCGGAAGGATTCGTGAAGGGCATCATCGGCGTCGGCTACGGCGGCATCCGCATCCTTTCGCGCGACGGTGGCGAAACGTGGGGCGACCGCGTCTCACTCGCACCGAGCGGCGGCGACGACGACAACCTGATCCGCGCCGTCGCGTACGGCAAGGGTCGCTGGATCGCCACCGGCTGGAATCTCTGGACCTCCGACAACGGCCTCGACTGGGCGAGCCACGGAAAGCTCCGCGACGGCATCATCGACGACCAGGTGATCGTGGAGGGCCTCGCCTACACGAACGGCTATTTTTACGCTGCGGGCGACGGCAATCCGAGTCGGCTGTACCGCTCGCCGGACGGCCTCGAGTGGGAGTACCACGCGGCGATCGGCAACACGGTGAAGCACACCGGGCTCGCCTACCGCGGCGGGCGCTTCGTCTCGTTCGGCGACTCGCACACGAGCTACGAATCCACCGATGGCGAAAACTGGAGCGAGATGATGGGCGTGGAAGACGCCACCTACTGCGAGGGCGCCTGGCGGAGCCTTTCGGACTGCCACGACGCCGCGTGGTTCGACGACGGTTTCTATCTCACCGTCGAATGGGGCGGCGAGATCCTGCGTTCGACCACCGGCGACGACTTCGAGACAGTGTACCGAGACGACGAAGACAACACGCTCTACAAGAGCTGCGCCGTCGCCGAAGGCTACGTCGCGCCCTAGAGCAGATCTCGTCATTGGCTTCGCCAATGCCGAGGCGTGGCTTCGCCACGCGCGCTGCTTCGCAGCGCAGCTCTAGCTCTGTTTCTGGGGGCGTTCCCGCCCCCGCACCGGCAGGTATGCCGGTGCGCCCC